>ERZ1026931.10-NODE-10-length-89986-cov-9.652078_pt1 | contig 89986 bp, 80 predicted proteins | sample MGYA00519253_ERZ1026931 | MGnify/ENA primary metagenome ERZ1026931 (study PRJEB26926, sample SAMN06164831) | human gut metagenome | biome: ENVO:00009003; feature: ENVO:2100002; material: ENVO:00002003 | host: Homo sapiens | place: USA | collected 2012 ... | reverse complement strand
GAGATGCAGCGTAGTCTCGTGGGCTCGGAGATGTGTATAAGAGACAGCTATTAAACAGAGGATATAAATAATAAAAGGACAGAAGACCAGCAATAATGTGCTGGTCGGAAATATTAATAACTCAAGGAAGGCGACTGGGGTACCGCGACGCCGTGGCACTGCCACGCGAGCGTAATTTTGGTATTCAAACATAAAGAACCGGCATATACGCTACAGGTTGACACCGGCTGACCAAACGCTTCTGCGCTGGCATAGCCCAGGCGCTGACACTCTTTGGTGGCTGTCCCTTGGGTAACATAGCTATCGGTACGTGCCGTTTGTAACATGGCCTGATTATAAGTCAGGCGAACCACACCAGTGATGGCGCTGGCTTCGCTGACCTGTGCCTGTTTTGTAATTGTGCATCCTGTCAGCACGAGCGGCAAAAGCGCCAGGATAAAAGTCTTCATGAGATTGCTCTGAAAGTTCGAAGATACACTATCATGGCATACAGAGGCCCTCATCAATGGCTTGAATAGCCCGAAGATCACCTGCGATTAATCACAACGAGGTCATTTGTTTGAGGCAATTCTGAACTGTTCAGACAAGAATGTGAGCGCAACTTTGTTTTTTAAAACTAAATTTCATTAAATTTGAAAGTGTAATTGCAAAATAGTAATGTGGCTGAATGTTATGACTTTCAGCGGGCTACCGCGGCACATTCAGGAGAGTACAGAATGAAAATTGCATTGATGATGGAAAACAGTCAGGCAAGCAAAAATGCCATCATCCATAACGAGCTTAAAGCCGTTGCGGATGAGAAGGGTTTTCCGGTCTATAACGTTGGGATGAGCGACGAAAATGATCATCATCTGACCTACATCCATTTAGGAATTATGGCCAGCATCCTGCTTAATTCCAAAGCTGTAGACTTTGTTGTTACAGGCTGCGGTACGGGCCAGGGGGCAATGATGTCACTGAATATTCATCCGGGTGTAGTGTGTGGTTATTGCCTCGATCCTGCAGATGCGTTCTTGTTCTCTCAGATCAACAACGGCAACGCGCTTTCTCTGGCATTCGCCAAAGGTTTTGGCTGGGGCGCTGAGCTGAATGTGCGCTATATGTTTGAAAAGGCGTTCACCGGGCGTAACGGCGAAGGCTACCCACCGGAGCGGAAAGAGCCTCAGGTGCGTAACGCCGGTATTCTGAATCAGGTGAAAGCGGCTGTGGTAAAAGAAAATTATCTGGACACGCTGCGCGCGATCGATCCTGAACTGGTAAAAACCGCTGTATCAGGCCCGCGCTTCCAGCAGTGCTTCTTTGAAAACTGCCAGGACAAAGCAATCGAAGCGTTTGTACGCGAGGTGATTGGCTAAATCCTGTTGGCCCGGCGGCGTTCACCCTCCGGGCTACCTGTTCTTATTCGATACTGCGCTTCCTGCATCACGGGTGAGCCGCAGCGTATCCACCATACCTACCAGACAAATAATGGCAATAGCGACAAAGGCCAGCCGGAAACTGATCCCCGGAATATTGCCCAATGCCAGCCTTTCACTGACCACATCGCCAATGCGGATGCCAATAGCGGCTAAAGAAATGCCCAATCCCACCGCTAATTGTGTCGCCGTACTGAACAGCGTATTCGCGTAGCTCATTTGTGCCGCGGGGACGTCCGCGAAGGCAAGCGTGCTGACGCCGGTAAACTGAATTGAGCGGAACACGCCCCCCAGATACAACACCAACAAAATAACCCACACGGGAGTCTGCGGCGTAATTAATGCACAGGCCAGCAGCGCCAGGACGTTAAGCGTACCGTTAATCAACAGCAGTTTCTTAAAGCCCAGCCAGCGTATCAACGGTGTGGTGGCAGGTTTAATTGTCAGATTGCCGACAAATACCGCCAGCACCAGCGAACCCGCGTGAAAAGCGTTCATGCCAAAACCTACCTGAAACATTAACGGCAGCAGAAACGGCACGGCGCTGATAGAGGCACGAAACAGCGATCCGCCATACATGGTGACGCGAAAAGTCGGGACGTTCATGGCATCAAGGCGAATCATTGGCCAGGCGGTGCGACGAAAATGATGCAGGGCAAACAGAAAGGTCACTGTTCCTAGCGCCAAAAGCCCGGCGGTTAGCCAGCCCTGAGGCTGTTGGGTTCCCAGTAACTCCATGGCATACACCAGGCTTACCATCGCAACAGAGGTTGCGATAAATCCAGTTATATCAAATGGGCGGCGCTCGTCGTCATGAATATCCGGGATAAAACGTAGCGCCAGCGCAATCGCCAGTATTCCAAGCGGTACATTAATGAAAAAAATCCAACGCCAGTTGGCATAGCTGGTAATGAATCCGCCAAGGGGAGGGCCAATGATGGGCGCGACTAACGCGGGCCAGGTCAGGGTCGCAATAGCGGTGATCAACTGATGTTTAGGCGTGGTGCGCAATACCGCGAGTCGGCCAACAGGAACCATTAGCGCGCCACCTACACCCTGTAAGATTCGCATGGCGACAAAGCTCTCAAGGCTTTCGGAAAAACCGCATAAAACCGAGGCGAGAGTAAATATCGCCAACGCCAGGGTAAACACTTTTCGGGCGCCGAAGCGATCCGCAATCCAGCCGCTGGCGGGAATCAGCACCGCGAGGGTGATCAGATAGGCACTGATACCTATGTTCAGGTCAACCGCCTGTACGCCAAAACTTTTCGCCATGTCGGGCAGAGCGGTGGCAATCACCGTGCCGTCAATAAACTCCATAAAGAAAGCACCGGCAACAAGTAATGCAGCCGGGGATAGACCGCGTTTGTTCTCAACCGCTAAATGTTCACTCATGTTGTGCTTGCCATCTCAAAAGAAACTGACTGGAACTTTTTTTATTTTCAGCGCATTCGTAATGCTTGCGCGGCTATCGTTTCGTTCGTTGAATGGGTACTATGACGACCTTTCTATAAGGAGCTCACTATGTCCCAAACACTGAATGCCGATCAGGAACTGCTCTCGGACGTTGTTGCCTGTCAGCTGGTTATCAAGCAGATTCTGGATGTTCTTGATGTTATTGCCCCAGTAGAAGTTCGGGAAAAAATGTCCAGCCAGCTGAAAAGCATCGATTTCTCCAGCCATCCTGCAGGCGCCGATCCGGTCACTATGCGCGCAATACAAAAAGCGGTTGCCTTGATCGAGTTGAAATTCACGCCGCAGAATGAATCTCATTAAAATAAACCGTTGTTTCAGGTTTTAGAAAGGTTTTTTTGCGCCTCGTAGAATGAGAGGCGTGAGCGTAGAGATAATTTAGCGCCAGCCGGATAAGGTGCGTCGCATCGTTATCCGGCATTAACATGATGAAAATTGAAGATTAGTGATGTTGATAGTTCACGACGTTCAGCAGGTGCTTATCGGTTTGTGCCATGCACAGTCCCGCACGTTTAGCGCTGCGGACTTCATCAAGAATCGTCTGTAACAGCACGCCATCCTGCTGCTGCTCTTTTTCCAGATCGTGAAGAAAATCAATGGTTGTTGCATCATTCAAGGCTTCTGCTTCATTGGTTAAGCGAGATAGCTTGCTGTAACGCTGTTGGTATTCATCCAGCGTTTTCTGAAACAGTTCTTCAAGGGAAGTTAGTTCATCACCCGGAACATCAATAGCCTTGACGATGGGGTTAGCCCCGGCACTTTTCATAAAATTAAACATGCGCATCATTTGAGTCACGTTACCTTGCGCCTGGGTGCGTAGAAAGGTTGCGGTGCCAGTCAGGCTGTGTTCGTAGCACCATTCACTGAGATGCAGGTAAAGATTCGATGCGTAGAACTCGAGGTTCATTTGTGTGTTTAGTTTATGAACAATTCCAACTGCAGCCATATCAATATCCTTATTTCCAGAAAGGGGGATGTACGTTACTTACGTCAGTGCAACGGGCTGCCGCTACACTTCACCTCTACGTACAATTAAAACTGTTAGCAGAATAAATCCGTTCCGCCGGTCCTTTAGTGATCACGAATTATATTCGCTCCCGATCGAGATTCAGCATAACGCCTGTCCCAACATAAGAAAATCCTTAAATCTGCGTATTTATGATTTTTTACATATTGTCATAGCAATATTAGTGATTTTTCTGCTTGTGCATATAAATCATGTGAATGTAAGAAATTGATATTTATGGCATTAAAGCGAAATATTGATATTGAAATGGTGTTTCATATCACGAAATTGAATTTCACAGTCAGGTATTGTCTGTCACCAGATGATTATCCGCTCTTCGGATGGAGAAATTTCACCATTGAGCTGTGTCGGTGAACGTTATCTGCTGGCTAATTTTTTGCGCCAGATCAGTTTTGTGGAAATTAATAAAGTTAAGCACCTGAATGATTCGGCATTTATTGTTAGGTGTATTTGGACAAATCGAGGAGTGTGTATGAAAAAGGTTGCCGTGCTACTGGCACCTGGTTTTGAAGAGGCGGAAGCCATTGTTACCATTGATATTCTGCGCCGCCTGCAGATCGAAGTTGAAACACTGGCCTGCGCCGAGTCCCGTGCGGTGGTGAGTTACCATGACGTGCCGATGGTGACGGACAGCACGCTGGCTGTGCGCCAGACGGATCTTTACGATGCCGTTGTGTTACCCGGCGGGCCGCAGGGCAGCGTTAACCTTGCCGCCAGTGAGGCTGCCATCCAGTTTATCGCTCGCCATGACGAGGCAGGAAAACTCATTTGCCCGGTGTGTTCTGCGGCTGCGCGCGTGCTGGGTGGCAACGGCCTGCTGAAGGGGCGTCACTACGTGTGTTCGGGGGATCTGTGGCAAAACGTCACGGATGGGGAATATATCGATGCGCCGGTTGTGGAAGATGGCAACCTGATTAGCGGTAAAGGGTTAGGGTATATTTTCGATTTTGCTTTCACGCTTGCGGCGCGTCTATTGGGAGATGACCTTCCGGTTCGCGATCACGCTGACCACATTTATTACCGATGGTAATCATTCTCCCGAATGCTTCGGTATTCGGGAACAAGGATTCGTTGGCTGACGTTATGGACTAATCTGCTATCTCTCTTTTTTCCCGTCGACAAAACCGCGTTTTTTTATGTCATTTCCCGCTGAATTTATGTACGCAATTACTGTAATTCTGTGGTGTGATGCCGCTCTCTTATGGAGAATCAATTTCCCGCTAAAAATACTCTCAGCACTGGCATTAATCTTATCAATAAAAGGTAATGCCTTGTTTTACGTCCGAATTACAAAAAATCGTCTGATTTTACCCTACATAAAAGAACGTTAAAGCTGGAGTTAACCATGCACAAATTCACTAAAGCGCTGGCTGCCATCGGTCTGGCTGCCATTATGTCACAATCCGCTATCGCTGAATCCATGAAGCTCGGTTTCCTGGTCAAACAGCCGGAAGAACCGTGGTTCCAGACGGAATGGAAATTTGCCGATAAAGCCGGTAAAGACCTTGGTTTTGAGGTGATTAAAATTGCCGTTCCGGATGGTGAGAAAACCCTGAATGCCATCGACAGCCTGGCTGCAAGTGGGGCAAAAGGGTTTGTGATTTGTACGCCAGATCCAAAACTGGGGCCAGCCATTATGGCTAAAGCGCGTGGCTACGATATGAAAGTCATTGCCGTCGATGATCAGTTTGCCAACGCGAAAGGTAAGCCGATGGATACCGTACCGCTGGTGATGATGGCGGCAACCAAAATTGGTGAGCGCCAGGGTCAGGAGCTGTACAAGGAGATGCAAAAACGCGGTTGGGATGTGAAATCCTCCGCCGTAATGGCCATTACCGCCAACGAACTGGATACCGCACGTCGTCGTACTTCTGGCTCAATGGAAGCACTTAAAGCCGCAGGCTTCCCGGAAAAACAGATTTACCAGGTCCCAACAAAATCGAATGACATCCCCGGCGCATTCGACGCCGCCAACTCCATGCTGGTTCAGCATCCTGAAGTCAAAAACTGGCTGATTGTCGGCATGAACGACAACACCGTGCTGGGCGGCGTACGTGCGACCGAAGGGCAGGGCTTCAAAGCACCAAACGTGATTGGTATCGGGATTAACGGCGTTGACGCGGTTAGCGAACTGTCTAAAGGCGAAGCGACCGGGTTCTACGGCTCACTGTTGCCAAGCCCGGACGTGCACGGCTACAAATCCAGTGAAATGCTCTACAACTGGGTAACGAAAGGTGCAGAGCCACCGGCATTCACTGAAGTAACAGATGTGGTGCTGATTACCCGCGATAACTTCAAAGAAGAGCTGGCGAAGAAAGGCTTAGGCGGTAAGTAACAGAAATGCTGCGATGTTGCAGGCCGGAGAAGGCGAAGCCGCCATCCGGCGCAATGCCCGGTGGCGCTGTGCTTACCGGGCCTACGTCCGGCGGTTTTCCAGGCCGGCAAAATCCTGACTCACGGAGACGTTATGCAACAGTCTACCCCGTATCTCTCATTTCGCGGCATCGGCAAAACGTTCCCGGGCGTTAAGGCGCTGACGGATATCAGTTTCGACTGCTATGCCGGACAGGTGCATGCGCTGATGGGCGAAAATGGCGCCGGGAAATCAACACTCTTAAAAATTCTCAGCGGTAACTATGCGCCAACGACGGGATCTTTGACGATCCGCGGACAGGAAGTTTCGTTCGCGGATACCACTGCCGCACTCAACGCCGGTGTCGCCATTATTTATCAGGAACTTCATCTCGTCCCGGAAATGACCGTTGCCGAGAATATTTACTTAGGGCAGTTACCGCACAAAGGCGGGATTGTGAACCGCTCGCTGCTGAACTATGAAGCAGGAATCCAGCTGAAGCATCTGGGAATGGATATCGATCCCGATACCCCATTGAAATACCTCTCCATTGGTCAGTGGCAGATGGTGGAGATTGCAAAAGCGTTAGCGCGAAATGCCAAAATTATCGCCTTTGATGAACCCACCAGCTCCTTGTCGGCTCGCGAGATTGAGAATTTATTTCGCGTTATCCGTGAGCTGCGCAACGAAGGACGCATCATTCTGTACGTTTCGCACCGCATGGAGGAGATTTTTGCCCTCAGCGATGCCATTACCGTGTTTAAAGATGGTCATTACGTCAAAACGTTCACGGATATGCAGCAGGTTGATCATGATGCGCTGGTGCAGGCGATGGTCGGGCGCGACCTCGGAGATATCTATGGCTGGAAATCCAGGTCGTATGGCACAGAGCGTCTGCGGCTGCATGAAGTCAAAGCTCCAGGCGTGCGTACGCCAATCAGTTTATCTGTGCGAAGCGGTGAAATTGTCGGGCTGTTTGGCCTGGTGGGGGCCGGACGTAGCGAATTAATGAAAGGGTTGTTCGGCGGTACGCGTATCACGGCGGGCCAGGTATTTATTGATGAACAGCCTATCGATATCCGTAAACCAAGCCATGCCATTGAAGCTGGGATGATGCTGTGCCCGGAGGATCGCAAAGCCGAAGGGATCATTCCGGTCCATTCAGTGCGCAACAACATCAACATTAGTGCACGGCGTAAGCATGTTCTGGGGGGATGCGTGATCAACAACGGCTGGGAAGAGACCAATGCCGATCACCATATTCGTTCACTCAACATCAAAACGCCGGGTGCAGAGCAACTGATCATGAACCTCTCCGGCGGTAATCAACAGAAGGCTATCCTTGGTCGTTGGTTATCGGAAGAGATGAAAGTGATTTTGTTGGATGAGCCTACACGCGGCATTGATGTGGGCGCCAAGCATGAAATTTACAACGTGATTTATGCCCTCGCAGCGCGCGGTGTGGCCGTATTGTTTGCTTCCAGTGACCTGCCAGAAGTGCTCGGTGTCGCCGACCGTATTGTGGTGATGAGAGAAGGCGAAATTGCCGGTGAGTTACTTCATGAGCAGGCGGATGAGCGCCAGGCGTTGAGCCTTGCTATGCCTAAAGTCAGCCAGGCTGTAGCCTGAATAAGGAGAGTATGATGTCTTCCGTTTCTACATCGGGTTCTGGCGCAGCGAAGTCGGCGCTAAATCTGGGCCGCATTTGGGATCAATACGGCATGCTGGTGGTGTTCGCCGTGCTGTTCCTGGTTTGTTCCCTCTTTGTGCCAAACTTTGCTACTTTCATCAACATGAAGGGGTTAGGGCTGGCGGTATCGATGTCGGGTATGGTTGCCTGCGGGATGCTGTTTTGCCTGGCATCCGGTGATTTCGACCTGTCTGTCGCATCTGTGATTGCCTGTGCTGGTGTTACCACTGCCGTGGTCATTAACATGACCGAAAGTCTGTGGATTGGCGTGGCTGCCGGGCTGCTGCTCGGTATTCTGTGTGGTCTGGTGAATGGGTTCGTGATTGCGCGGTTAAAAATTAACGCCCTGATCACTACTCTTGCGACAATGCAGATTGTACGTGGTCTGGCCTATATTATCTCCGACGGCAAGGCAGTCGGGATTGAAGACGAGCGTTTCTTCACACTCGGCTATGCTAACTGGTTTGGTCTGCCGGCACCTATCTGGATCACAGTGGTTTGTTTTATTGTCTTTGGCTTACTGCTGAACAAAACCACGTTTGGGCGTAATACGCTGGCCATTGGGGGCAATGAAGAGGCGGCACGCCTGGCTGGGGTTCCGGTTGTTCGTACCAAGATTATTATCTTTATTCTATCCGGTCTGGTCTCCGCCATTGCCGGGATTATCCTCGCATCGCGTATGACCAGCGGCCAGCCCATGACCTCAATCGGTTATGAGTTGATCGTGATTTCAGCCTGCGTATTAGGGGGTGTTTCGCTTAAAGGTGGCATCGGAAAAATCTCATATGTGGTGGCCGGGGTGCTGATCCTGGGCACGGTTGAGAATGCGATGAACCTGCTGAATATCTCCCCGTTCGCGCAGTATGTGGTACGTGGCCTCATCCTGCTGGCGGCGGTGATCTTCGACCGTTACAAGCAAAAAGCGAAGCGTACCGTTTGATGATTTAAACCCCAACTTTTTAGTCTAGCTTCTGCCCATCGCCAGCCGCTACCCGGCTGGCGATTGTTTTTCCAAATGGCGAGCATGGTCACACTGTCTATACTTATACCCGTCATACATCATCTATACGCCGCGATCCGCGTGGCGTTCTGACCATGATGAGGAGGATAACCGGGTGACAGCATCACTGATCTTACCCCCTGAACAATCTGCAAACTGTGCTTATTTTTTTGATCTCGATGGGACACTTGCTGAGATTAAACCCTTTCCCGACCAGGTCGTTGTCCCTAAGACAATCCTGCAATGTTTACATCAGTTAGCGACGCATAATGCGGATGCGCTGGCATTGATTTCAGGGCGCTCAATGGTTGAGCTTGACGCACTCACCACTCCATTTCGTTTTCCGCTTGCCGGAGTGCATGGGGCAGAACGCCGTGACATCAATGGTCAAACGCACATAGTACACCTGCCTGAAGGTATCGAGCGTGAAGCCGGGGCGTTATTACACGCAGCGTTAGTGACATTACCAGGGGCAACGCTGGAAACCAAAGGCATGGCTTTCGCGTTGCACTATCGCCAGGCACCCGAACATGAAGCGGCGCTGATTACCCTGGCAGAACACATCACGCGCAGATGGCCGCAGCTTGCTTTACAGCACGGTAAATGTGTCGTGGAAATAAAGCCTAAGGGCAGCAATAAAGGCGACGCGATAGCTGCATTTATGCAGGAAGCGCCTTTTGCGGGCCGGATCCCTGTGTTTTTTGGTGACGATCTGACAGATGAAACAGGATTTGCTGTGGTTAACCGTGCTGGCGGTATTTCCGTAAAGATAGGGAGCGGGCCGACGCAGGCGACATGGCGTCTGAATGGCGTCAGGGATGTCTGGCGCTGGCTGGAGCAAATTGACTCTTCGCAGCAAGAATCGAAAGCAACGAATAACAGAAGAGGTGGCTATGAGTCGTTTAGTCGTAGTATCTAATCGTATCGCCTCACCAGATGATAAAGGGAGCGCGGGTGGGCTCGCGGTCGGTGTACTGGGCGCGTTAAAAGCTGCTGGTGGTTTGTGGTTTGGCTGGAGTGGTGATACAGGTAATGAGGATAAACCGTTAAAAAAGGTCACGCGTGGCAATATCACCTGGGCTTCGTTTAATTTGAGTGAGCAAGATTACGAAGAGTATTACTGCCAGTTTTCAAATGCCGTTTTATGGCCTGCGTTTCACTATCGCCTCGATTTGGTACAGTTTCAGCGCTCTGCCTGGGAAGGCTACCAACGGGTTAATGCCTTACTGGTGGATAAACTTCTGCCGCTGCTTGGCGATGACGATATTATCTGGGTTCATGATTACCATCTGTTGCCGTTTGCCTGCGAGTTACGTAAGCGAGGCGTGAGTAATCGCATCGGTTTTTTCCTGCATATTCCTTTTCCGACGCCGGAAATTTTTAATGCGCTCCCCCCACATCAGGCGCTGCTTGAGCAGATGTGTGATTTCGATTTACTCGGTTTCCAGACCGAAAACGATCGTCAGGCTTTTCTGGACTGTCTCGCAGCCCAGACTCGGGTGTCCACGCATAAAGATAAGCACCACCAGGCATGGGGAAAAGCGTTTCGCACTCAGGTCTATCCCATCGGTATTGAACCTGATGAGATTGCACGACAGGCGTCCGGACCGCTGCCGCCAAAACTGGCACAGCTAAAAGCGGAGCTTAAAAATGTGCAGAATATTTTCTCCGTGGAGCGTCTGGATTACTCCAAAGGCTTGCCGGAGCGCTTTCAGGCCTATGAGGCTTTACTGGAACATTATCCGCAGCACCACGGTAAAATTCGCTATACGCAAATAGCGCCGACTTCGCGTGAAGAGGTGCAGGCTTATCAGGATATTCGCCACCAACTGGAAACAGAAGCAGGGCGAATCAACGGCAAATATGGGCAACTAGGCTGGACGCCGCTTTACTATCTGAACCAGTACTTTGATCGTAAATTGCTGATGAAGATCTTCCGCTACTCTGACGTAGGATTGGTGACCCCGTTGCGCGATGGTATGAACCTGGTGGCAAAAGAGTTTGTGGCCGCACAGGATCCTGCTAATCCTGGTGTGTTGGTGTTATCGCAATTTGCCGGGGCGGCGAATGAGTTAACTTCCGCGCTTATTGTTAATCCTTATGATCGGGATGAAGTGGCAGGCGCATTAAACCAGGCGCTGACGATGCCACTTGCTGAGCGTATTTCCCGCCACGCTGAGATGCTTGAAACGATCATTAAAAATGATATCGACAGCTGGCAGGCGCAGTTCATTTGCGATCTGGAAAAAGTGTCCCTACGCCAGAGTAAACAGCCATTGCCAGGTAACGTTTCTTCCTGCTCTAAACTGGCGTGACCTTCAAAAAATGAAGATCAATCTCCAGCCAGCGGAACTAACAGAACGTCCACCTGGCTGGCTCCGACCACGCTTTTCGCTGAACAGGACGCGCGCGAAAAAAAACTGTGGTTATGGTTGCCGTAAATGACCAGATCAACAGCGTGTTTACGGCAGACATCCAGGATATGTTCATTCAGAGCCCCATAGGTAATGAAGGTATGTTCAATGGGGTATTCTGCTTCTTTGCTGAGCTTGTCGATAAAATCCTGAGTCTCCTCCTGCATCACTTCACGCAGGTCTTCCAGCATGGGGGCAGCAAACTGGTTATACAGTTCGGGGTCTGAGACCAGTGTAATCAGGCTAATTCGGGCGTTGACAGGGCGAGCGATAGAAACCGCCTTGGCTAACAACTGCTGACTTTCAGGGGTGGCGGCAACAGCAACAAGAATGTGCGAATAGCTCATAACTCGCTCCTTTTTTTCAAGAATTATGAGAGGATTTTTCAGCTTTACTCAGCTTACTCCATACTGCAACGTTTCCTTCCTTCATAGTGTGAATGTCATCATGATTATTCATTAATTATTCTTATAAATAGAATAATCGATTCATATTGGTTGCAGATATGTTCAGGTAACTTAAGTAAAACTCACTGCTAATGAAAACAATGTGTTAATAAAAAACAAACATATTTTAACATTTAAGCGGTTATCACTGTCTGGTATTAATTAATCAACCTTATTATTTAAGTCTTTGTTTACAAAGCATTTAATTAAAATGGTGTTTTGCATTAAATATGTGATCCAACTCGCTATTTCACGACGTGATATTAACGTTTGTGAACAAAATACTATTCGCTTTTAATGAAAGAATATTCGTACGCCAGGAATTGAAATGAACAATGCGGGGTCAAAAAATAAGCAAAGTAAAAGCCGCGCTGATGGATTTATGTTAAGTGTTTGGCTGGTTTATGTGATCTCGATCACATATTCTTTAAATTCGCAGCATAGCTCCGTTGTATGTGTAACTGACGGCGGGTAGAGTTGCGTCGAATTAGGAAAAATCTTAGACATTTGTAAGAATTGATGTGAGCTTGTAAGGGACGCTGCCTTCTTAAAAGGGAATGTTTAGACAACGCGTAAGTGTCGTCACGCTGCTATGTATTTGACCTTTTGCTTTTTTTTTACCGGGCCTTCCCGGCGACATCACGGGGTGCGGTTTTGCCGCATGAAAACAATGTTGGTTATTATGGATGCAAATAATGCATACATCCGAGTTGCTGAAACACATTTATGACATCAATTTGTCATATTTATTGCTTGCACAGCGTTTGATCGTTCAGGACAAAGCATCTGCGATGTTTCGCCTTGGTATCAGCGAGGAAATGGCGGACACGTTGGCAACATTAACACTTCCTCAAATGGTCAAACTGGCCGAAACAAACCAACTGGTATGTCATTTCCGTTTCGACGATCACCAGACTGTTACTCGCCTGACGCAAGACTCCCGCGTTGACGATCTTCAGCAAATTCATACCGGTATCATGCTTTCAACACGCCTGTTAAGCGACATTGATGATGCAGCACGTAAGAAAAGGGCTTGATGATGAGCGAAAAAAGCATTGTTCAGGAAGCGCGTGATATCCAGTTGGCAATGGAATTAATCACATTGGGCGCCCGTTTGCAAATGCTGGAAAGCGAAACGCAATTAAGCCGTGGTCGATTAATCAAGCTGTACAAAGAATTACGCGGTAGTCCTCCGCCAAAAGGGATGCTGCCGTTCTCCACCGACTGGTTTATGACGTGGGAACAAAATATTCATGCGTCGATGTTTTGCAATGCATGGCAATTCCTGCTCAAAACCGGTTTGTGCAGCGGCGTGGATGCTGTGATCAAAGCGTACCGTTTATATCTTGAGCAGTGCCCACAGCCGGAAGAAGGGCCACTGCTGGCGTTAACCCGCGCGTGGACGCTGGTGCGATTTGTCGACAGCGGATTGCTGGAGTTGTCCCAATGCAATTGCTGCGGCGGGAATTTTATCACCCACGCACACCAACCCGCAGGTAGCTTTGCCTGCAGTTTATGCCAACCGCCATCACGGGCCGTAAAAAGACGTAAACTTTCCCAGAATGCTGCCGATATTATTCCACAACTGCTGGATGAACAGATCGAACAGGCTGTTTAACTGATACGGTGTGGATGAACACTCCAGCAGCGGTAAGCGATTACCGCTGCTTTTTTTTGTCCTGACCTTACGTTAATCGCCCGACTGCGCATCCTGTCATAGTCAATTGCGAAAGGATGATGTCGTGCTTATCTTATTAGGTTACCTGGTTGTTATTGGTACAGTTTTCGGTGGTTACATGATGACCGGCGGACACCTTGGGGCACTCTATCAACCGGCTGAGCTGGTGATTATCGGTGGCGCGGGTATTGGGGCATTCATCGTCGGCAATAACGGGAAAGCCATCAAAGGGACGATGAAAGCAATCCCGATGCTTTTTCGTCGTTCAAAATACACCAAAGCGATGTATATGGATCTGCTGGCGCTGCTGTATCGCCTGATGGCCAAGTCACGACAGCAGGGCATGTTCTCGCTTGAACGCGACATCGAAAACCCCAAAGAGAGCGAAATCTTCGCTAGCTATCCGCGCATTCTTGCTGATGCCGTAATGCTTGATTTCATTGTCGATTATCTGCGTTTGATCATCAGCGGCAATATGAACACGTTTGAAATTGAAGCGCTGATGGACGAAGAAATTGAGACTCACGAAAGTGAGGCCGAAGTTCCGGCTAACAGTCTGGCAATGGTGGGCGATTCATTACCGGCGTTCGGCATTGTGGCGGCGGTCATGGGGGTTGTCCATGCGCTGGCTTCTGCCGATCGTCCGGCGGCTGAGCTGGGTTCGCTGATTGCGCATGCGATGGTAGGGACATTCCTCGGTATTTTACTGGCCTATGGATTTATTTCTCCGCTTGCCAGCGTTCTGCGGCAGAAAAGCGCTGAAACAACCAAAATGATGCAGTGCGTGAAGATAACGCTGCTCTCCAATCTGAATGGTTACGCGCCGCCAATTGCCGTCGAGTTTGGTCGTAAGACTCTGTATTCCAGCGAACGACCATCGTTTATCGAGCTGGAAGAGCATGTTCGTGCGGTGAGAAATCCAACTGCGCAGCAGACGACCGAGGACGCATGAAAAATCAGGCCCATCCCATTATCGTTGTAAAGCGACGCAAACATAAAGGTCACGGTGGTGGGGCGCATGGTTCGTGGAAAATCGCCTACGCCGATTTTATGACCGCGATGATGGCCTTCTTTCTGGTGATGTGGCTCATTTCTATTTCCAGCCCTAAAGAATTGATCCAGATTGCCGAATATTTCCGTACGCCGCTGGCCACCGCAGTGACCGGGGGAAATCGTATTTCGAATAGCCAAAGCCCGATTCCAGGCGGCGGGGATGATTACACCCAGCAGCAGGGCGAGGTGAACAAGCAGCCGAATATTGATGACCTGCGAAAACGTATGGAACAAAGCCGCTTGAGCAAACTTCGCGGCGATCTCGATCAACTGATTGAATCCGATCCCAAACTGCGAGCGCTGCGTCCGCATTTAAAGATTGATTTAGTTCAGGAAGGGCTGCGGATACAGATTATCGACAGTCAGAATCGCCCGATGTTTAAGACCGGTAGCGCTGAAGTTGAGCCGTACATGCGCGATATCCTGCGCGCGATTGCTCCGGTGCTCAACGGCATCCCTAACCGGATCAGCCTTTCCGGTCACACGGATGATTACCCTTACGCGAATGGTGAGAAAGGGTACAGCAACTGGGAATTGTCCGCCGATCGCGCAAATGCATCGCGTCGCGAGCTGGTTAGCGGCGGTCTGGATGATGGAAAAGTATTACGTGTGGTAGGTATGGCCGCCACGATGCGTCTGAGCGATCGCGGTCCCGAAGACGCTATCAACCGCCGTATTAGCCTGCTGGTTCTCAATAAGCAGGCAGAAGAGGCCATTTTGCATGAAAACGCTGAAAGCCAGAATGAGCCGGTAAGTGTCTTACAACGGCCAGCGGAACTCCCGCCGGTAAGCGTTCCCACATCGCCACCAGCCAATCCGAGGTGATAGCGTGAGCATGGATATTAGCGATTTTTATCAGACATTTTTTGATGAAGCTGACGAACTGTTGGCTGATATGGAGCAACACCTGCTTGATTTGGTTCCTGAAGCCCCGGATTCCGAACAGCTGAATGCCATTTTTCGTGCAGCGCACTCGATTAAAGGCGGGGCGGGCACCTTCGGCTTTACCATTTTGCAGGAAACGACCCATCTGATGGAAAACCTGCTGGATGAAGCGCGGCGTGGCGAGATGCAGCTCAATGCCGACATTATCAACCTGTTTTTGGAAACGAAAGATATTATGCAGGAACAGCTCGACGCCTATAAAAGCTCAGTGGAGCCTGATGCCGAAAGTTTTGAGTACATCTGCCAGGCATTACGGCAGTTAGCGCTCGAAGCGAAAGGTGAAACCGCACCGGCAGTAGTCAACTCAGCAAAACTGAGCGTTGTTGACAGCGCCGCGATGCAGGAAGAGGCGGTTGCAAAGCCAGAATCCGCCAGTGAAGAGAGTAAAAAACGCATTACTCTCTCGCGTCTGAAAGCCAGCGAAGTGGATTTACTGGAAGAGGAACTGGGGAATCTGGCGACCTTAACCGATGTGGTAAAAGGTAGCGACACGTTATCAGCAACGCTTGATGGCAACCTTGCAGAAGATGACATCATCGCGGTGCTCTGCTTTGTCATTGAAGCTGACCAAATTGAATTCGAAACCGTCAGCGCAGCGCCTGTGGCAGTAGAACCTGAAGAGGTGGCTGTTGTCACTGAGCCGCAGCCGGTTGCTGTGGCACCTGCGGTGAAAGCTACCGCCAGTGAAGCACCACATAGCCGCGTGGAACGTGAAAAACCAGCCCGCGCCAGCGAGTCGACCAGTATCCGCGTAGCGGTTGAAAAGGTTGATCAGCTTATTAACCTGGTCGGTGAGTTGGTGATCACGCAGTCGATGCTGGCCCAGCGCTCTAACGAACTGGATCCTGTCAATCATGGCGATCTCATCACCAGTATGGGTCAGTTACAACGTAACGCCCGAGATTTACAAGAGTCGGTGATGTCGATTCGTATGATGCCAATGGAGTATGTGTTCAGCCGTTTCCCTCGTCTGGTGCGCGATCTGGCCGGTAAGCTGGGTAAACAGGTCGAGCTGACGCAGGTAGGTAGCTCAACCGAACTCGATAAGAGCCTGATTGAACGCATCATCGATCCGTTGACGCACCTGGTGCGTAACAGTCTCGACCATGGTATCGAGCTGCCGGAAAAACGCCTTGAATCCGGCAAAAGCCCAATTGGCAATCTGACGCTTTCCGCGGAGCATCAGGGCGGGAATATTTGTATTGAAGTGACCGATGATGGCGCTGGCCTGAACCGCGAACGTATCCTGGCTAAAGCTGTCTCTCAGGGCATGCCGATCCACGAAAACATGAGCGATGACGAAGTGGGTATGTTGATCTTCGCGCCAGGCTTTTCGACCGCCGAACAGGTGACGGATGTTTCCGGACGCGGTGTGGGTATGGATGTGGTGAAGCGAAATATCCAGGAGATGGGCGGCCATGTTGAGATCCAGTCTAAACAGGGACAGGGGACTACTATTCGCATTCTGCTGCCGCTGACGCTGGCGATCCTCGACGGGATGTCCGTGCGCGTGGCGGATGAGGTCTTCATTCTGCCACTGAATGCCGTTATGGAATCGCTGCAACCGCGCGAAGAAGATCTCCATCCGCTGGCCGGAGGAGAGCGCGTGCTGGAAGTGCGTGGCGAATATTTACCGCTGGTTGAGCTGTGGAAAGTCTTCGAGGTTGAAGGCGCAAAAACAGAAGCAACTCAGGGCATTGTAGTGATTTTACAAAGTGCAGGACGTCGCTATGCGCTGCTGGTCGATCAGTTAATTGGCCAACACCAGGTGGTGGTCAAAAACCTGGAAAGCAACTACCGCAAAGTACCAGGTATTTCTGCTGCAACGATCCTCGGCGACGGCAGCGTCGCGCTGATTGTCGATGTCTCTGCATTGCAGGGGTTAAACCGCGAACAACGTGTGGCGATCACAGCCGCCTGATTGAGTGAGAAGGGAATAATATGACCGGTATGAGTAATGTAACTAAACTGGCCGGCGAACCGTCAGGTCAGGAATTCCTCGTATTTACGCTGGGGGATGAAGAGTACGGTATCGATATCCTGAAAGTGCAGGAAATCCGTGGTTATGATCAGGTGACGCGCATCGCAAACACACCTGCGTTTATCAAAGGTGTCACGAACCTGCGTGGTGTGATTGTGCCTATCGTCGACCTGCGCGTGAAGTTTAGCCAGAGCGATGTGGATTACAACGAAAACACCGTGGTGATTGTGCTGAATCTGGGTCAGCGGGTGGTTGGGATTGTGGTAGACGGCGTCTCGGATGTCCTGTCGCTGACGACGGATCAAATCCGTCCGGCACCAGAGTTTGCGGTCACGCTGTCGACAGAATATTTGACGGGATTGGGTGCGCTGGGTGACCGGATGCTGATTCTGGTCAACATTGAGAAGCTGCTGAACAGCGAAGAAATGGCGCTGCTGGATATTGCCGCTTCCCACGTCGCATAATCGCCATAACTCATCCGGCCTACAATGATTGCTGTTGCAGGCCGGATTAGCGTAGCGTATCCGGCAGATTTCCCTCTTACGCTTCCCGCTCAACCAGCTCCGGTTCTTCTTCCAGTAAACCTTCATCCTGCGCCAGCATCGCCGTTGCAATCCCGTTACCTAATACGTTGATTGCTGAACGTCCCATATCCAGGAAGTGGTCAATTCCCATCAGTAACAGGATCCCGGCGACCGGAATATTAAAGCTCGGGATGGTTGCAGCCAGCACCACCAGTGCTGAACGCGGCACACCGGCAATCCCTTTGGACGCCAGCATCAGCGTCAGCATCAGGACGGTGATTTCTGCGAAGGAGAGGTGAATATTATAGGCCTGCGCGATAAACATGGAGGCAAATGAACAGTAGACCATGGAACCAACCAGGTTAAACGAATAACCGATAGGCAGCACGAATGACACGATGTTGGGTGAGCAGCCAAATTTGGTTAATTGCTCCAGCGTTTTCGGATAAGCGGCCTCAGAGCTGCTGGTAGTGAATGCGACCAGAACCGGGTCTTTCAGCATGCTCACCAGACGGAATACCTCTTTTTTCAGCATGACATAACCCACAGCCAGCAGAACCAGGCAGGTCAGCAAAATCGCCACATAGTAGCCACCGATAAATGACGCATAGTTAAGCAGGATCCCCAGCCCCTGGGTGGAGATTACGGAAGAGATGGCGGCAAAAATAGCCAGCGGTGCAACGTACATCACGTAGCCAGTCACTTTCAGCATAATATGGGAAACCACATCCAGCGCCGCAACCAGCGGGGCGTTGAATTTCTCACCAAGGGATGCGCCACCAATACCGAAGAACATCGAGAACACCACAATTTGCAGGATCTCATTGTTAGCCATCGCTTCGGCGATGCTGGTTGGAATGGTATGCGTCAGAAAACCTTTCAGGCTCATGCCACCCACGGCCAGGCCGGTGTCGGTGGCTTCCAGCGGGATCGCCAGGTTCAGCCCGCTGCCGGGTTGCTCAAGGGAAACCACAAATAGACCGACCAGAATAGACAATATAGAAGAGCTGATAAACCAGATCATCGCTTTCCCGCCCACACGACCGATGGTGGACGTTTCCCCCAGACGCATAATACCAACGGTCAGGGTGCTGAATACTAAAGGCGCGATCACCATCTTAATCAGACGTAAAAAGATGTCGGTGAGAAGCGTAATATTATCGGCCCAGGTGGTTACAACGCCGGGGGAGGCATAAGAGTGGATCACCGCACCCGACAGGATCCCCGCCAGCATGAAGATCACGATAAACAACGTGAGTTTGTTTGCATTTGCCACTAAAAAGCCCTCAGTAAGGATTTAACATTTATTGATCGGTTACTCATTTTTTATACTTATTAAGTGGTAACGAAGTATTCATCATATAAATTGGATTAAAGCGTAAGCGGATACAACTTTTTTTAATTTTTTATCCATTTTGTTGTGGTATTTACAAAGTTATTGTGTGATCTCAATCACACAAAAAAGCGTGTTTCAGCCAATCTGACCGTGCTCACCGATGAATATAAATGTTATTTGCATGATAATTATGGTGTTTTTATGTGAATGATTTGTGGTTGTTGCGCACCCGTTTTTACCTTCCCTCCGCCAGGCTTCACATCCCTTCAGGATTTCCTTTTCGCAAACGTAAAGTTATCTCAGCCACTGCCGATAACGTTGATAACTCGTTTTCAGGAAGGTGCCTTATGTTTAACCGTATCCGCGTTGTCACAATGCTGATGATGGTGCTGGGGGTTTTCGCACTGCTACAGCTTGTTTCCGGTGGTCTGTTGTTTTCTTCATTGCAGCAGAATCAGCAAAGTTTTGTTATTTCTAACGATCTTCGACAGCAGCAAAGTGAACTCACCTCAACATGGGATTTGATGCTGCAAACACGAATCAATTTAAGCCGTTCTTCTGCGCGTATGATGATGGATGCGTCTAACCAGCAAAGCAGCGCCAAAAACGATCTGCTGAAGAATGCGAAAGCATCGCTGGCGCAGGCTGAAACGCATTATGCAAAATTTAAAAACATCACACCGTTGCCGGAAATGGCAGAAGCCAGCGGCAACGTTGAGGAAAAATATCAGCAGTACCATGCGGCCCTGGCAGAACTGGTTCAGTTTCTGGAAAGCGGCAATATGGACGCCTACTTTGCGCAGCCTACGCAGGGAATGCAAAACGCGCTCGGCGAGGCGCTGGGCAAGTACGCCAGCGTTAGCGAAAAGCTTTACGTTCAGGCATTTGATCAAAGCGCGCGGGATTACCATTTCGCCCAATGGCAGCTTGGCGTGCTGGCCGTCGTGCTGGTACTGATTCTGGTGGTGGTCTGGTATGGCATCCGTCATACCCTGCTCAATCCTCTTTCCCGCGTTATTGCCCATATTCGGGAAATCGCCAGCGGTAACCTGACCGCAACCCTCACCGTTAGCGGTCGTAACGAAATCGGCGAGTTGGCCAGTACGGTTGATCATATGCAGCGCTCGCTGACGGAAACCGTCACTCTGGTGCGTGAAGGCTCTGATGCGATTTATTCCGGTACCAGCGAAATTGCCAGCGGAAACACCGATCTTTCATCTCGTACGGAACAGCAGGCGTCTGCGCTGGAAGAGACTGCAGCCAGCATGGAACAGCTGACCGCAACCGTGAAGCAAAACGCGGACAACGCGCGTCAGGCCTCGCAACTGGCGAAAAGCGCTTCTGACACCGCGCAGCATGGCGGCAAAGTGGTTGATAGCGTGGTGAACACCATGCACGAAATCGCCGATAGCTCGAAGAAAATCGCCGACATCATCAGCGTCATCGATGGCATTGCCTTTCAGACCAACATTCTCGCACTGAACGCGGCGGTTGAAGCAGCACGCGCCGGTGAGCAAGGCCGCGGCTTTGCCGTGGTGGCGGGCGAAGTGCGTAATCTGGCAAGCCGCAGTGCGCAGGCGGCAAAAGAGATCAAAGCGTTGATTGAAGATTCCGTTTCCCGGGTTGATACCGGTTCTGTACTGGTAGAAAGCGCAGGGGAAACGATGAACGACATCGTCAATGCCGTGACGCGGGTGACCGATATCATGGGTGAGATTGCCTCAGCCTCCGACGAGCAAAGCCGGGGGATTGATCAGGTTGCGCTCGCGGTCTCTGAAATGGATCGCGTTACGCAGCAGAACGCCTCTTTGGTACAGGAGTCAGCTGCCGCAGCGGCCGCTCTTGAAGAACAGGCCAGTCGCCTGACGCAGTCGGTATCGACTTTCCGTCTTGCGTCACGTCCAGCCTCGACAAAACCACGTGATACACGATTACCAGCGGCCCCGAGCGCATCCTATCCGCGCCAGAGCATTGAACAAGATACGAATTGGGAAACATTTTGACTGATAGTTAAACCGCGGCCAGTGCCGCCCGATGGGAGCGTTGATGTTTAATCGTATTCGAATTTCGACCACGCTGTTTTTGATTTTAATCCTCTGCGGTGTTTTGCAGATTGGCAGTAATGGCTTGTCCTTCTGGGCATTTCGGGACGGTTTTCAGAACCTGAATCAGGTCGAACGGAGTAATCAGCAACGCGCTGCGCTGGCACAAACCCGCGCTGTGTTATTACAGGCCAGTACGGCCCTTAATAAGGCAGGGACGCTGACCGCCCTGAGCTATCCGCCAGAGGACATCAAAACGCTGATGACCCTCGCGCGCGATAGCCTGGCGCAGTCTGAATTGATGTTTAAACGCTTTATAGCGACGTCGGATGCGACGGAACAAGGCAAGGCGCTGTTAGGCGCAACTGAGAAAAATTTCAACCAGTGGCATAGCGCTCTCGCGCATCAAGCCACCTGGCTTGAAAACAATCAGTTGTCAGATTTTCTGACTGCGCCGGTGCAGGTGGCTCAGGATGCTTTTGATGCGAATGTGAATGCGTGGCAGAGCAACATCGACAGCGTATTGCAAACGGCAGGGGAGCAGAGTCAGCGCAATTATCACATGTCGGGGGTGATTTTCGCCACCATGGTGGTACTGGCGGCACTGCTCACCAGCGGTGCGCTGTTCTGGTCGCGCAAGATGATCGTTCAGCCGCTGGCGATTATTGGCAGCCATTTCGACAGTATTGCCGCGGGAAATCTGGCACGACCGGTAGCGGTTTATGGGCGCAATGAGATCTCGGCTATTTTTGCCAGCCTGCAGAAGATGCAAAAGGCGTTACGCGAAACGGTAAGTGACGTTCGTCAGGGCAGCTCAGCCATGCATAGCGGTATTTCAGAAATCGCGATGGGCAATAACGATTTATCTTCGCGAACCGAACAGCAGGCGGCTGCGCTGGCACAAACGGCAGCCAGCATGGAACAACTGACCGCCACCGTCGGCCAGAACGCTGATAACGCGCGCCAGGCGTCAGGTATTGCCAAAAGTGCGGCAGACACAGCGCATAAAGGTGGCGAGCAGACGTCCCGGGTTGCCAGCACCATGCATGAGATTTCTGCCAGCTCGCAGAAAATCGGCGACATCATTGGCGTGATTGACAGCATTGCCTTCCAGACCAATATCCTGGCGTTGAATGCCGCGGTAGAGGCCGCCAGGGCGGGGGAGCAAGGGCGTGGTTTTGCCGTCGTCGCTGGTGAAGTGCGCAATCTGGCAAGCCGTAGCGCGCAGGCGGCGAAAGAAATTAAGGGGCTCATTGAGGAGTCTGTCACCCGGGTGCATCAGGGCTCGCAGCTGGTGGATATGGCGTCGCGCACTATGACGGAAATAGTCAGTTCGGTGACCCAGGTTAACGACATCATGGGCGAGATTGCCTCGGCATCCGATGAACAGCGCAGAGGCATTGAGCAGGTGGCGCAGGCCGTCAGCCAGATGGACTCAGTGACGCAGCAAAACGCCGGGCTGGTGGAAGAAGCTGCATCCGCCGCCGGACAACTTGCGACGCAGGCCGATCATCTTTCTGCCTGTGTCGCATTTTTTAAACTTGAAGAGCAAACCGTAGCAAAACAAGAGTTGGCGCAGCCTCAGGTTGCGCCCGTTGTATCCTGAATGTGATTGAGAAGGCGCTATGACATCATCTCTGCCCTCCGGGCAAACGTCATTATTGTTACAGATGACACAGCGCCTCGCGCTGTCTGACGCGCATTTTCGTCGGATATGTCAATTAATCTACCAGCGTGCGGGGATCGTACTGGCCGACCATAAGCGGGACATGGTTTATAACCGCCTTGTTCGTCGTCTGCGTACCCTGGGGCTGGATGACTTTGGTCGCTATCTCAGCATGCTGGAAGCTAACCAGAACAGTGCTGAGTGGCAGGCTTTTATTAATTCCCTGACTACCAACCTGACCGCGTTTTTTCGCGAAGGGCATCATTTTCCGGTGCTGTCAGATCATGCTCGTCGGCGCAACGGTGAATACCGCGTCTGGAGCGCGGCGGCGTCAACCGGAGAAGAACCCTACAGCATTGCGATTACGCTTGCCGATACCTTAGGTATGGCACCGGGCCGCTGGCGTGTTTTTGCCAGCGACATTGATACCGAAGTGCTGGAAAAGGCCAGAAATGGCATTTATCGCCTCGATGAGCTAAAGACGCTGTCACCCCAGCAGCTGCAGCGTTATTTCATGCGCGGCACCGGACCGCATGAAGGGCTGGTACGCGTTCGGCAGGAACTGGCAGGTCATGTTGAGTTTTCCAGCGTGAACTTACTGGATAAACAGTACAACGTGCCAGGCCCTTTTGATGCCATATTTTGCCGTAACGTGATGATCTATTTCGATAAAACGACGCAGCAGGACATTTTGCACCGTTTTGTTCCTCTTCTTAAACCCGATGGGCTGCTGTTTGCAGGTCATTCAGAAAACTTTAGCAACCTCGTGCGCGAGTTTAGCCTGCGTGGACAGACCGTGTATGCGCATGCGCCAGGTAAGGATAAAGCATGAGTAAAATCAGGGTGTTGTCGGTAGATGATTCTGCATTGATGCGTCAAATCATGACCGAAATTATTAACAGCCACAGTGATATGGAAATGGTGGCGACTGCGCCGGATCCGTTGGTCGCCCGGGATTTAATCAAAAAATACAATCCCGACGTCCTGACGCTGGACGTGGAAATGCCGCGCATGGACGGCCTCGACTTCCTTGAGAAGTTGATGCGCCTGCGTCCAATGCCGGTGGTGATGGTTTCTTCACTGACCGGTAAAGGTTCAGAGGTCACGCTGCGGGCCCTGGAGCTGGGGGCGATTGATTTTGTCACCAAACCGCAACTGGGGATCCGCGAAGGAATGCTGGCGTATAGCGAGATGATTGCGGAGAAAATCCGCACCGCATCGCGGGCAAAACTGGCGGCCCATAAGCCCATGGCGGCACCGACGACTTTGAAAGCGGGGCCGTTACTCAGTTCGGAAAAACTGCTGGTGATTGGCGCCTCAACCGGAGGAACAGAGGCAATTCGCCATGTACTCCAGCCATTGCCGCTTTCAAGTCCCGGTATTCTTATTACCCAGCATATGCCGCCTGGATTTACCCGTTCGTTCGCCGAACGTCTGAACAAACTGTGTCAGATAACCGTGAAAGAAGCAGAAGACGGAGAGCGCGTACTCCCGGGGCATGCATATATCGCGCCGGGTGACAAGCATATGGAACTGGCGCGCAGTGGCGCGAACTATCAAATCAAAATTCATGACGGTCCGCCGGTTAATCGGCATCGACCCTCAGTGGATGTGCTGTTCCATTCGGTGGCGAAACATGCGGGGCGCAATGCCGTCGGGGTGATCCTGACCGGTATGGGTAACGATGGCGCAGCCGGAATGTTAGCGATGAACCAGGCGGGAGCCTGGACCATTGCGCAAAACGAAGCAAGTTGTGTGGTGTTCGGCATGCCGCGCGAGGCCATCAATATGGGTGGCGTAAGCGAAGTGGTCGATCTTAGCCAGGTGAGCCAGCAAATGCTGGTGAAAATTAGTGCCGGACAGGCAATACGTATTTGAATCAGGAGTTTATTTTTATGGCGGATAAAGAGCTTAAGTTTTTGGTTGTGGATGACTTTTCCACCATGCGTCGCATCGTGCGTAACTTGCTCAAAGAGCTGGGATTCAACAATGTTGAAGAAGCTGAGGACGGCGTAGATGCGCTGAACAAGCTACAGGCTGGGGGTTTCGGTTTTGTTATTTCTGACTGGAACATGCCGAACATGGATGGGCTGGAACTGCTGAAAACCATCCGTGCCGATGGCGGGATGGCTTCTCTGCCGGTACTGATGGTCACGGCAGAAGCCAAAAAAGAGAACATCATTGCGGCAGCACAGGCAGGTGCCAGTGGCTATGTCGTGAAACCGTTCACAGCGGCGACGCTGGAAGAAAAACTGAATAAAATCTTTGAGAAACTGGGTATGTGAGGGTGTGATGATGATGATGCAACCACAAATTAAACCTGCTGACGAGCACTCTGCAGGGGACATCATCGCGCGCATCGGCAGTTTGACCCGAATGCTGCGCGACAGCTTGCGTGAACTGGGGCTGGATCAGGCCATTGCCGAAGCGGCAGAAGCGATTCCCGATGCCCGCGATCGTCTCGATTACGTTGTACAGATGACCGCTCAGGCGGCAGAGCGCGCGCTGAACAGCGTAGAAGCTTCGCAGCCGCATCAGGACGCGATGGAAAAAGGGGCCAAAGACCTGACCAAACGCTGGGATGAATGGTTCGAAAATCCGATCGAACTGTCCGACGCTCGAGAACTGGTCACCGATACCCGTCAGTTCCTTGGTGATGTGCCCGGACATACCAGCTTTACCAATGCCCAGTTGCTGGACATCATGATGGCGCAGGATTTCCAGGATCTCACCGGACAGGTCATCAAGCGCATGATGGATGTTATCCAGGAAATTGAACGTCAGCTGCTGATGGTTCTGTTGGAAAACATTCCGGAACAGGGCGCTCGTCCAAAACGTGAAAACGAAAGCTTGCTTAACGGCCCGCAGGTTGACGCCTCGAAAGCTGGCGTAGTGGCAAGTCAGGATCAGGTTGACGACCTGCTGGATAGCCTCGGGTTCTGATGCGTATTTGCCGGATGTGAGGGTGGACCTCTCATCCGGCTTACGCGCAATTCTGCTTAAAGCCATAAATCCCGTCTTTTTTACCGCTTACTCTTCCCATTGCTGGATAGCTGTTCTGGCATCATTCTCGCCTATATCTCTATCCAGGGTCTGATGCGTGGCAGAAGAAAGCGACGACGACAAAACAGAAGCCCCCACACCCCACCGACTTGAAAAAGCACGGGAAGAAGGGCAGATCCCCCGATCCAAAGAGCTGACCTCACTACTTATTTTGCTGGTGGGTGTGTGCATTATCTGGATTGGTGGGGAGTCGCTTGCCCGCAGACTGGCTGGCATGCTGTCGACCGGATTACGTTTTGACCACAGTATGGTCAACGACCCGAATTTGATCCTGAGCCAAATCATCCTGCTGATTAAAGACGCGATGATTGCGCTGTTGCCGTTGATTACCGGCGTCGTTCTGGTGGCTTTAATCTCTCCGGTGATGCTTGGCGGTTTGATCTTCAGCGGTAAATCCCTGCAACCCAAATTCTCTAAGCTGAATCCGTTACCGGGCATTAAGCGCATGTTTTCCGCGCAAACCGGCGCAGAACTGCTCAAAGCGATACTGAAGTCCACGTTAGTGGGAAGCGTGGCCGGATTTTATCTCTGGCATAACTGGCCAGCGATGATGCGTCTGATGGCGGAGTCACCGATTACGGCGATGGGCAACGCCCTGGATTTAGTCGGTATGTGTGCACTACTGGTGGTGCTTGGCGTCATTCCGATGGTGGGGTTCGACGTCTTTTTCCAGATCTATAGCCATCTGAAAAAACTGCGTATGTCGCGTCAGGATATCCGCGATGAATTTAAGCAAAGCGAAGGTGACCCGCACGTTAAGGGCAAAATTCGTCAAATGCAGCGCGCGGCCGCTCAGCGTCGCATGATGGCGGATGTACCAAAAGCAGACGTTATTGTCACTAACCCTACGCACTACTCAGTGGCGTTGAAGTATGACGAGAACAAAATGAGTGCCCCGAAAGTTGTCGCTAAGGGGGCCGGACTGGTTGCGCTGCGCATTCGTGAAATTGGCGCAGAGCACCGTGTTCCTACGTTAGAAGCGCCACCACTGGCGCGTGCGCTCTATCGCCATGCTGAAATAGGTCAGCAAATACCGGGTCAATTGTATGCCGCCGTTGCCGAGGTACTGGCATGGGTATGGCAGCTAAAACGCTGGCGTCTGGCTGGCGGCAAGCGTCCACCACAACCTGAAAACCTTCCGGTGCCTGAAGCACTGGATTTCATGAACGAGAAGAATACTGATGGCTAATCTGGTCGCGATGCTGCGTCTGCCCAGCAACCTGAAATCCACGCAATGGCAAATCCTTGCCGGACCGATCCTCATCCTGCTGATCCTGTCGATGATGGTGCTGCCGCTGCCGGCTTTCGTCCTCGATTTGCTGTTCACATTTAACATTGCGCTGTCGATCATGGTGCTGCTGGTGGCGATGTTCACCCAGCGTACGCTGGAGTTTGCCGCATTCCCGACGATTTTGCTGTTTACCACATTATTACGCCTCGCTCTGAACGTCGCGTCGACCCGTATCATTTTGATGGAAGGACACACCGGCGCGGCGGCGGCGGGGAAGGTGGTTGAAGCCTTTGGTCACTTCCTGGTGGGCGGTAACTTTGCGATCGGTATCGTGGTCTTCGTGATTCTTGTCATCATTAACTTTATGGTAATCACCAAAGGTGCAGGGCGTATCGCCGAGGTAGGCGCGCGCTTTGTACTGGACGGAATGCCCGGCAAGCAGATGGCGATTGATGCGGATTTGAATGCCGGTCTGATTGGCGAAGATGAAGCCAAAAAACGACGCTCGGAAGTGACCCAGGAAGCGGATTTTTACGGTTCAATGGACGGTGCAAGTAAATTCGTCCGTGGAGACGCCATCGCCGGTATTTTGATCATGGTGATCAACGTAGTCGGCGGTCTGTTAGTTGGGGTGTTGCAGCATGGTATGAGCATGGGCAGCGCTGCGGAAAGTTATACCCTGCTGACCATCGGTGACGGGCTGGTGGCACAAATTCCTGCGCTGGTTATCTCTACCGCGGCGGGCGTTATCGTGACCCGCGTGAGTACCGACCAGGACGTAGGTGAACAGATGGTGACCCAACTGTTCAGCAACCCCAGCGTTATGCTGCTCAGTGCGGCGGTACTTGGACTTTTGGGCCTGGTTCCGGGCATGCCGAACCTGGTGTTTCTGATGTTTACTGCCGCATTACTGGGCCTGGCCTGGTGGATGCGCGGTCGTGAGCAAAAAGCGCCGGATGAACCGCAGCCGGTGAAAATGCCGGAAAACAACTCCGTGGTGGAAGCCACGTGGAACGACGTGCAGCTGGAAGACTCCCTGGGAATGGAGGTAGGTTATCGCCTGATCCCAATGGTGGATTTTCAGCAGGATGGCGAGTTACTGGGGCGAATTCGCAGTATTCGTAAGAAATTTGCCCAGGATATGGGCTTCCTGCCGCCGGTGGTACATATCCGTGACAACATGGATCTGCAGCCGGCCCGCTATCGAATTTTGATGAAAGGGGTGGAAATTGGCAGCGGTGACGCCTATCCGGGACGCTGGCTGGCCATTAACCCAGGTACTGCCGCCGGGTCGCTGCCGGGTGAGAAAACGGTCGATCCGGCTTTCGGACTGGACGCTATCTGGATTGAAAGCGCATTGAAGGAACAGGCGCAGATTCAGGGCTTTACGGTGGTTGAAGCCAGTACTGTTGTCGCTACGCATCTAAACCACCTGATTGGGCAGTTCGCCGCTGAGCTGTTTGGCCGTCAGGAGGCTCAACAGCTACTGGATCGTGTGTCGCAGGAGATGCCGAAGCTGACGGAAGATCTGGTGCCGGGTGTTGTGACGCTCACCACGCTGCATAAAGTGCTGCAGAACTTGCTGGATGAGAAAGTACCGATTCGCGATATGCGCACCATCCTTGAAACGCTGGCGGAACATGCGCCGCTGCAAAACGATCCGCATGAGCTTACCGCGGTCGTCCGTGTTGCGTTAGGACGCGCCATCACTCAGCAGTGGTTCCCGGGTAATGAAGAGGTTCAGGTTATCGGTCTTGATACTCCACTCGAGCGTTTGCTGCTGCAAGCACTGCAGGGCGGCGGCGGCCTGGAGCCTGGGCTTGCAGACCGACTGCTGGCCCAGACTCAGGAAGCGCTGTCCCGACAGGAAATGTTGGGCGCGCCGCCGGTCTTGCTGGTTAATCACGCGTTACGTCCGTTACTGGCACGGTTTTTACGTCGCAGCATCCCGCAGTTGGTGGTGTTATCGAACATGGAGCTTTCCGATAACCGCCATATCCGCATGACGGCGACCATTGGAGGTAAATAATGCGAAAGTTACTGTGGTTGTTGTTTTTTCCTCTGATGGCGCAGGCCGCCGGAGAAGGGGCCTGGCAGGCAAGCGGAATGGGGATCACCTTAAATCACCGTGGCCAGTCAGCCTCGTCTGCGCCTTTAGTTCCCAGCCAGCCGGTCTCGGGTTTGATGACGCTGGTGGCCTGGCGCTATGAGCTGAATGGCCCCACACCCGCAGGTTTGCGGGTGCGTTTATGTTCTCAGTCCCGATGTGTCGAGCTGGACGGGCAAAGTGGAACCACCAACGGGTTCAATAATGTTCCGGCCATTGAACCGATGCATTTTGTCTGGGAAGTCCCTGGCGGTGGTCGCCTGATCCCCGCGTTACGCATTCAGAGCAATCAGGTGATTGTGAACTACCGTTAACACCCTCCGTCATTCAGACCAGCAGTGGAAACTGCTGGTTGTTTCAACATTCAACCCTCTCATTCAATTAAATAGAAACGACGTTTTATAAAATAAGTGACGTACGTTGCCAGGCTCTTTGTATCCTTGCCATTTCACGAATTCTTCTGGCAGAAATAGAAAGGTTTCACTTCCTGTTAGCTTTTACTGTGACTCTATAAGGATGCCCATTGTCAAAGCGAGGATTGCGGGGCCTCCCAAATAAAGATGCTGCGCCATAACAGGGGCAAGTCACAGCATTGAATTCGACATTGACAGAGGTTAAGTAAATGATTGTTTACCCGGTTAAACATAGCCCGTTATTGCGCCAGCCAGAACATTTTATTGCCAGGGATGAATTAAAAACACTGATCAAAAAGGTGACGCATAACCTGGTCAATATTCATGACGAAACCGGCGAGTTCTTGCTGCGTCTGGACGATGGACGCGTAATTGATACCAAGGGCTGGGCGGGATGGGAGTGGACACACGGCATCGGTTTATACGGGATGTATCAGTACTATCTGCAAACCGGCGATGAAACGATGCGCGATATCATCGACAGCTGGTTTACCGATCGCTTTGCCGAAGGCGCAACCACCAAAAATGTGAATACCATGGCGCCATTTTTAACGTTGGCGTATCGCTATGAAGAGACGCGTAATCCCGCGTATCTGCCGTGGCTCGACAGCTGGGCTGAGTGGGCAATGCATGAGATGCCGCGTACCGCATTCGGTGGTATGCAACACATCACGCTGGCGGAAGAAAACCACCAGCAGATGTGGGATGACACGCTGATGATGACGGTTTTACCGCTGGCGAAGATTGGCAAGCTACTCAATCGCCCGGACTATATCGAAGAGGCAACGTATCAGTTCCTGCTGCACGTGCAAAATCTGATGGATAAAGAAACAGGGCTGTGGTTCCACGGCTGGAGCTATGAAGGAAATCACAACTTTGCCAATGCCCGCTGGGCGCGTGGCAACAGTTGGTTAACTATCGTGATCCCGGACTTCCTTGAATTACTTGATTTACCGGAAAACAATGCTGTTCACCGCTATCTGGTACAGGTCCTGAACGCGCAAATCGCGGCGCTGGCGAAATGCCAGGATGAAAGTGGGTTGTGGCATACCTTGCTGGACGACCCGCAGTCGTATCTGGAAGCATCGGCAACTGCCGGATTTGCCTATGGGATCCTCAAAGCAGTACGTAAACGCTATGTTGGGCAAGAGTATGCGCTGGTGGCCGAAAAAGCCATTCGCGGCATTGTGCAGCATATTTCACCGGAAGGTGAACTGCTGCACACCTCGTTTGGTACCGGGATGGGACACAATCTCGATTTCTATCGCAATATTCCTCGGACCTCCATGCCTTACGGACAGGCGATGGCGATGCTGTGTCTTACCGAATACTTGCGAAAGTATTTTTGATATCGGTGTTCGATGGCGATACTGCTATCGGACCTGATGGTTCAGTCGTCACTGTTTGTACCGTGTTGTCCTGCGGGGCAAACAGATGATCCATGATTTGACGCATTACCGGCGCGGCGGTGACACCATCGCTGCCGCCGTTTTCCAGAATTAATGCCACCGCGACTTTCGGGTTCTTATAGGGTGCAAATGCGGTATAAAACACGTGGTCGCGCAAACGGACAGGGATCATCTTCGCATTGTAGGTCTGATTTTCTTTCAGGCTAAAGACCTGTGAGGTGCCACTTTTCGCCGCAATGCCATAAGGCGCGGTGTGAAAGAACTTATAACCTGTACCATTGGGTTCATTCGCCATGCCGAACATCGCCTGACGCACCAGTCCCCAGTAGGGCGATGAGGCTGAGGCGATTTGTGACGGTGCTTCTGGAGCCTGATACGGCGTGATGGTTTTGCCGCTCTCTTCATCGAGCAGCAGGTGAGGGACGATAACCTTACCGTTGTTAATCAGTGCGACCATGGCTTTTACCATCTGGATAGGCGTGGCAATCCAGTAGCCCTGGCCGATGCCAACTGAAATAGTATCCCCCTGATACCAGGCTTTTTTGTGCACTTTTTGCTTCCATTCACGGCTCGGGAGCAGGCCGTTATACTCCTCATCAAGATCGATGCCGGTCGGTTTACCGTAACCAAACTGGCTGAGCATGCTGTTAATCCGGTCGATCCCCATCATATACGCTACCTGATAGAAGAACGTATCGGCAGACTCTTCTATCGCTTTGGTGACATCCAGCATACCGTGGCCCGTTTTTTTCCAGTCACGGTAATGTCGCTCGGTGCCGGGTAGCGTCCAGGTAGGAGCACCGAAGAAACTGGTCTGCGGCGTGATCACACCATTCAGTAATGCCGACATCGCCATATACGGTTTGACCGTTGAAGCGGGAGGGTACAACCCCTGCGTGACGCGGTTGATTAATGGCAGGTCTTTATCCTGGAGTAGCTTGTTATAGTCCTGATAGCTGATGCCTTTGACAAACGGATTAGGGTCATAGCTGGGGTTTGAGACCATCGCCAGTACGGAACCGTCGTGTGGATCTTCAACCAAAACGGCGGCACGCTGGCCAGCCAACAGGCTCTCAATATATTGCTGTAAATGTAAATCCAGCGTCAGATGGATATCTTTTCCGGCAACGGGCGGCACATCTTTGATCAGGCGTACGATGCGTCCGTGGTTATCTACTTCCACCTCCTGATAACCGGTCTTTCCATGCAGTTCGTTTTCGTAATAGCGCTCAATACCTTGCTTACCAATGTTGTGATCGGCGGCGTAGTTCTCTGCCTGACCCTTTTGATCCAGTGCTTTCAGGTCGTTGTCATTGATTTTTGAAACATAACCCAGGACATGCGCCAGCGCCGCGCCATAGGGATACTGGCGGTCTTCGTAGCTATTGATGTTGACGCCGCTAAAATGAAACTGGTTTACCGAAAAACGGGCGATTTCGACATCGGTTAGCGCATTTTTTAGCACCACAGGACGGTAGCGGCTGCTGGCTTTCAGCTCATGGCGAAACTGGTCTATGTCATCAGGAGTGAGGTCAACGATCGGCGTGAGCTGCTGGATTAACGCATTCATATCGCTGATTTTATAAGGCGTAACGGAAATATCGTACCAGGTAACGTTGCGCACCAGCGGGATGCCGTTGCGATCGTAAATCATGCCACGCGTTGGGGCGACGGGCAGCATTTTGATGTCGTTTGCATTCGACCGGGTGGTGTAATACTGGTGCTGACAGATTTGTAAGTTATACAGATTGTAAATCAGGATGCCAAAACAGATGACTACCAGGCCAAAGGCCACCAATACACGCCGCTGGAAGAGTTTTTCTTCCGCCTCAAAATCTCTGAATGTCATTGACCCGTACCCGATTAATTCGCCGCCTAATGATACGGAGGCTTAGACGGGATGACAGGCAAAAGATGTTCCATATCTCTAGGGAAATGTGTCATTCCTTGTGGGTTGTTACAAATTACAGTAAGCGTAGCCGTTTCTCGCCGGCCTGAGAGCGCTGACTACGAGGGTGGTCATTCGGGAAAATAAAAAAGCCCGCGACATAGCGCGGGCTTTCACAGTACTGGAGGTGATTACATACGTTCTACGGTTTCGATACCCAGCGTATCCAGACCCAGCTTCAGGGTTTTCGCCGTCAGCTGCGCCAGTTTCAGTCGGCTGTTGCGAATCTCTTCGTTTTCAGCGCTGAGAATAGGGCAGTGCTCGTAGAAGCCGGAGAACAGACCAGCAACGTCGTACAGGTAAGCACACATCACGTGTGGCGTACCTTCACGCGCAACGACGGTCAGCGTTTCTTCAAACTGCAGCAGACGCGCCGCCAGTTGAGCCTCGCGATCTTCGCTGATAACGACCTGCGCTTTTGCCAGCGCGCTTTCGTCGATATCTGCTTTACGGAACACGGACAGTACGCGGGTATAAGCGTACTGCATATATGGCGCGGTGTTACCTTCGAACGCCAGCATGTTGTCCCAGTCGAAGATGTAGTCGGTAGTACGGTTTTTGGACAGGTCCGCATATTTTACCGCGCCGATACCGACCGCATTTGCCAGTTTTTCCAGCTCGTCGGCAGGCATGTCCGGGTTCTTCTCCGCGACCAGACGACGTGCGCGCTCCAGCGCTTCATCCAGCAGATCGGCCAGTTTAACCGTGCCGCCCGCGCGGGTTTTGAACGGCTTGCCGTCTTTGCCCAGCATCATACCGAACATGTGGTGTTCCAGCGGCACTGAATCCGGCACATAACCAGCTTTACGTACGATGGTCCAGGCCTGCATTAAGTGCTGATGCTGACGGGAGTCGATGTAATACAGTACGCGATCGGCATGCAGGGTTTCGTAACGATATTTGGCGCAGGCGATGTCGGTTGTGGTGTAGAGATAGCCGCCGTCTTTCTTCTGAATGATAACGCCCATCGGTTCGCCTTCCTTGTTCTTATACTCATCAAGGAATACGACGGTAGCGCCTTCGCTTTCAACAGCCAGGCCTTTAGCCTTCAGATCGGCCACGATACCAGGCAGCATCGGGTTGTACAGGCTCTCGCCCATGACGTCGTCACGGGTCAGGGTAACGTTGAGGCGATCGTAGGTTAACTGGTTCTGCGACATGGTAATGTCGACCAGTTTGCGCCACATCTCGCGGAAGTATTCGTCGCCGCCTTGTAGTTTCACGACATAACTACGGGCGCGTTCCGCGAAGGCTTCATCTTCGTCGTAATGTTTTTTCGCATCACGGTAGAAACCTTCCAGGTCAGCCAGCGCCATCTCTCCGGCATTTTCCTGCTGCTGTTTTTCCAGCCATGCAATGAGCATACCGAACTGAGTACCCCAGTCGCCAACGTGGTTGGCGCGGATAACTTTGTGACCGAGGAACTCCAGCGTACGCACCGCCGCGTCACCAATGATGGTGGAACGCAGGTGACCAACGTGCATCTCTTTCGCTACGTTAGGCGCGGAGTAGTCAACCACGACGGTTTGTTTAGCCGGTTGAGTGACGCCCAGACGATCGGAAGCCAGCGCCTGCTGAACGTGCTGCGCCAGAAATGCCGGATCGAGAAAAATATTGATAAAGCCCGGGCCTGCAATTTCAACTTTGCTGGCAATCCCGTTGAGATCCAGATGAGTCAGCACCTGCTCAGCCAGTTGTCGCGGCGCCATACCCAGTTTTTTAGCGACAGCCATCATGCCGTTAGCTTGATAGTCGCCGAACTGTACTTTTGCTGACTGACGAACCTGCGGTTCGCAATCTGCAGGCGCGCCTGCAGCAATCATGGCCTGACTGACTTTTTCTGAGAGAAGAGCCTGAATATTCACCGGAATACCTTACATTTATGAAGCGGCCTAAAATTCACCGCACCAGTTTAAGAATTAAGGGCGGGAGTATACTGCAAATGCCCGTTGGCGTCAGCATTGTGTGTACCGCCAGTAGCCTGAAATATAAACAATGTAATGGTGTAAATTTTTTCATGATGTGTTCGGAAAAAACAGCTGTTGGATGGCGCAGCGCAACAGAGTAAATTAGCGACTTTGAACATGGATATGAGCTTTTAATATGGCAAACTGGCAAACCGTTGCAGAACTACAGGATATTTCTGCAGATTTACCGCATTTCACGCAGGCATTAACGGAACTTTCTACCCGTCTTGGGCTGGATATCACAGGTCTGGAAGCCGATCACATTTCCTTGCGTTGCCATCAAAATACCACCGCAGAACGCTGGCGTCGTGGGTTTGAGCAGTGCGGTGAATTGTTGTCAGAAAACATCATTAACGGCAGACCTATTTGTCTTTTTAAACTGCATGAGCCGGTTTGTGTGCAACATTGGCAATTTTCCATCGTCGAACTGCCGTGGCCGGGCGAAAAACGCTACCCACATGAAGGCTGGGAACATATTGAAATTGTTCTGCCGGGAGAGGCACAAACTTTGAATGCGCGCGCGCTGGCGCTGCTTTCCGATCACGGTCTGAGTCAACCGGGCATATTTGTGAAAACCAGCTCGCCAAAAGGAGAACGTGAACGTTTACCGAATCCGACGCTGGCGGTCAGCGATGGCAGCGTAACGATAAAATTCCATCCGTTGTCGATTGAAACCATCGTGGCAAGCGAACGTCAGGAGTGAGCATGGCTTTACTGGAAATCTGCTGTTACAGCATGGAGTGTGCGCGCACGGCGCAGCAAAACGGCGCGGATCGTATTGAGCTTTGTTCGGCACCCAAAGAAGGGGGCTTAACGCCGTCACTGGGTGTCTTGCGTTCTGTTCGCCAGCACATTTCGATTCCCGTCAATCCCATTATTCGCCCACGTGGAGGGGACTTTTGCTACACCGAAGGTGAATTCGCTGCAATGCTGGATGATATTGCGATGGTCAGGGAACTGGGATTCTCAGGGCTGGTGACCGGCATTTTAGATGCGGATGGCAATGTCGATATGCCGCGCATGGAGAAAATAATGATTGCCGCCGGTTCGCTGCAAGTCACTTTTCATCGGGCCTTTGATATGTGTGCTAACCCACTCAATGCGCTTAAAAAATTAGCTGATTTGGGCATCGCCAGAGTACTCACTTCAGGGCAAAAATCAGATGCGGCGCAAGGTTTAACAAAAATAATGGAACTTATTGCGCAGCCCGGTGCTCCAATCATTATGGCCGGAGCGGGGGTTCGCGCCTCGAATTTGTCCCTGTTCCTTGATGCTGGGGTGCAGGAAGTCCACAGTTCTGCCGGAGTATGGCTGGCTTCACCAATGCGTTATCGCAATTCGGGGTTGTCGATGTCTTCGGATGCGCAGGCGGATGAGTATTCTCGCTATGCGGTAGACGGGACGGCGGTTGCTGAAATGAAAGCAATCATTGCACACCATCAGGCCAGCTGATTTTACCGTTGCATCATGTCGCCCAATATGATGCTTGCTCGTACCAGGCCCCTGCAATTTCAACAGGGGCCTTTTTTTATCCTTCTCCTGCATATTTCGGTCTGTTACTGCGTTGGCTTTCCTCGCGCACCCCGGTCACGTAGATATCTACGCTCCCGAGGATTTGCTGCGTCGCCGCCTTGTCGCAAACCGAACTATTTTGGAGAAAATGTGCCACCAGTCAAAAATGACTAGGGCTTACGCGCAATCAATACCGCGCGTAATGGAGCAGGGTAGCCTTCCACCGTTTTGCTGTGGTCGTTCGGATCGAGGAAGTCGGCCAGCGACTCGGTTACCATCCACTCGGTGCGGCGCTGCTCTTCGGTGGTGGTGACGCAGACATCGGCGATGCGTACATCAACAAAACCACATTTTTCCAGCCAGTTTTTTAGCGCCAGCGCAGACGGAATAAAGTAGACATTACGCATCTGCGCGTAGCGATCGCCTGGCACCAGTACGGTATTTTCATCACCTTCGACGACCAGCGTTTCCAGCACCAGTTCGCCATCTTTAACCAACTGATCCTTTAACTGCCACAGATGTTCCAGCGGTGAGCGGCGGTGATAAAGCACGCCCATGGAGAACACAGTGTCAAAGGCGTTGAGCGCTGGAAGTTGCTCAATGCCCAGCGGCAGCAGGTGAGCGCGCTGGTCATTGCCCAGCAGTTTACGCACCGCCTCAAACTGGCACAGGAACAGTTGCGTAGGATCGATGCCAACCGCCAGATGCGCTCCAGCGCCAATCATGCGCCACATGTGATAGCCACTGCCGCAGCCGACGTCAAGAATGGTACGACCGGTGAGATCAGACAAGTGCGGCAGGACACGATCCCACTTCCAGTCGGAACGCCATTCGGTATCGATATTGACGCCGTACAGCGAGTACGGCCCTTTACGCCATGGCATCAGGTTACGCATCAGGGTGTCGATACGTTTAAGCTGACCTTCGCTGAGCGGCTCTTTGCTTTCTGCAGTAACGCTGTGCAGTAAGTCCAGCCGATGCGGCGTCAGCTCGGGCAGAAACTCGACGGCGTTTGACCATTGCTTAAAAAGACCGTGCTGATCGCGCTGCCAGGCAGCGATTTGTGCCGGAAGCGTTTCCAGCCAGTGGGAAAGATGATTTTTGGCTATCAGCTGATAAAAGTTACCAAAGTCGATCATGCACTAACCTCAGCTTTCAGCGCCACCAGAGAACCAAAGTTGAAGCACTGGAACCACAATTCGCTGTGTTCGAAGCCTGCCTGATGCAGCCGTGCTTTGTGCGTTTCGACCGAGTCGGTCAGCATCACGTTTTCCAGCATGCTGCGCTTCTGGCTAATTTCCAGTTCGCTGTAGCCATTGGCTCGTTTGAAGTCGTGGTGCATGTTGAACAGCAGCTCGCCAACGTTAGCGTCTTCGAAACTGAATTTTTCAGACAGCACCAGCGCGCCGCCGGGATTCAGCCCTTGATAAATCTTATCCAACAATGCCTGGCGCTCAGGTGGCTCAAGGAATTGCAGGGTAAAATTCAGCACCACCATCGAAGCGTTTTCGATAGTAATGTTGCGAATATCGCCTTCGACAACTTCAACCGGGGTCGGTGCCTTATAGGCGTCAATATGACGACGGCAGCGCTCAACCATCGCTGGGGAGTTATCGACGGCAATAATTTTGCAATTCTCGTGATGAATATTGCGACGCACCGAGAGCGTCGCCGCGCCCAAAGAACAGCCCAGATCGTAGATCTGCGTGTTGGGTTGCACGAAACGTTCGGCCAGCATGCCAATCATAGAAATGATATTGGAATAGCCAGGAACGGAACGCTGGATCATATCCGGGAAGACTTCAGCTACCCGTTCATCAAAGGTCCAGTCACCCAGACTGGCGATAGGCGCAGAAAAAAGCGTGTCGCGGTGAGACATAACGTAAAAATCCGGGAAAAATAAAGTGGCGTATTGTGCGCTAATGCAGGGAGAAAACCAACTCCCAGGGCATATACCAAAGATTCGCCAGCACCATTAGCAACAGCGAACACCAGGTTGCGCTCATGCCCGAACGGCGCCAGCGGAATAGTCGGTGGTGGAATCCGTAATAATGCATCAGACGTCCGGCAATCAACATCAGCCCGCAAATATGCACCATCCACGTCTCTGCGCCGTTCATTTCCATAAATAACAGCAGCACTAATGCGACGGGAATATATTCCACTGCATTACCGTGAATGCGGATAGCGCTTTGCAGCTCGCTAAAACCTCCATCGCCATAGGCAACGCGGTATTGCATGCGCAAGCGAACGACGTCAAAGGAGAACTTTATTAACAATAACGCACCCAATACGGCATAAAGCGCGCTTACCATACAAACTCCCTTTTAAAATGGCTGCTGGCACTGACTATGATAGGTGGCATTTTCAGAAAAGAGAAGATTGCTGTGGAATAGAGGGTGCTGATCCGATCTCTGGCAGAGCACTGTGTAAATCTGCCCATAGCGTATCAACAAGCTCCGGGGCCTGTGCGATGTCAGGCGTATGCAAAAAAAGATACGGCGTCGTGGTGCGTTGCCATTGCGGCAGCTTGGTCAGCCAGGCGGCAAAAAGTTCGCTGTTTTGCGCCATATTATCGCTACCGATAAAGCGTACCATCGGATGATTGGCTGTCACCACGGCATGCACCGGAACCTTCGGTTTCTTGCGCTGGGCGTCACGTATCGCTTCAGTATGCGGGATTGCAGCATGCACCGGACGGCTGTCCAGAATCACCCGGTTTACTCCGCGCTCGTGTAAACCGCGATTAAATAGCTGTTCGGCTTCGCCTTTGGCAAAGAAGTCCGGATGGCGAACTTCCACACCGTAGGTAAAGGATTTCGGGAGCGCATCGAGAAACTGCCACAGTGCAGGCAGGTCGCGTGGGCCAAAAGTCGCGGGTAACTGCAGCCAGTATTGTCCAATACGCGATTCCAGTGGCGACATGCGTGTAAAAAATTCCTGTACCAGGTCATCACAATTACGCAGAGCGGCCTGGTGCGAAATAGTCGCCGGAAATTTAAAACAAAATCGAAACGCATCGGTGGTCTGTGCCTGCCAGCGGGAAACAATATCGGCTTTTGGCAGCGCGTACAGCGTAGTATTGCCCTCCACGCAGTTAAAGTGGCGGGCATACTCTTCAAGGCTGGTGATCCCCAGACGCACCCATTTTGGATGCGTCCACTGGGGTAAACCGATGTAGATCATAGCGCTTGCAGAATCTCCTCCACGCTGCGAACGCGCGCAATGCGCGGGAAAATATGGGTCATGCTGCCCTGGTGTTGCTCAGCACTGGCGGCGCTACAGGCATCCTCTGCAATGATAAGACTGAAACCCAGCTCCCACGCATTTCGCGCCGTCGACTCAACGCCAATGTTCGTCGAGATCCCGCACAGGACGATGGTATCAATACCCCGGCGACGCAGCTGCAATTCCAGATCGGTGCCATAGAAGGCTCCCCACTGGCGTTTAGTCACTTCGATATCGCTGGCGCATTTCCCCAGAGCCGCCGGGTAATCCCACCAGTTTTCGGGCAACGCTTTTGCCGGAGTCTGAGCGTCTACGGGTTGTTTCAGCGCTTCGGCGTAATCGTCAGACCAGCCGACGCGCACCATTACCACCGGAGAACCGTGGGCACGGAATTTTTCCGCCAACTGCGCGGCGCGGGTAACCACATCATGTGCCGTATGAGGCCCGCCAGCGAAAGGCAGGATCCCTTCCTGTAAATCAATCACGACAAGGGCGGTTGTTTTAGCGTTCAATTCCAGCATGGTCACTCCAGTAATAAAAGAATTCCGTTACACCTTAATCGCGAATCAGTGTGAAAGGGGCGACAATTTTTGTTATTTTTTGTGAGATTACGCAATGCCCGTCCAGGAAACAGGCGTACAGTCAGTACCGGACTGAGAGTCTATCCCGGTAGGCTCTTATCGTGCGGCAGAATTTCCAGTATAATAGCCGCCTTTTTTCATTCAGTTGTGACATTCAGCTAAAGCTGCGACTTCGTCATCTGCGAGAACAGGTGACAATCCGCCTGCGGCAAAGTTAAGGGATATCTCATGCGTACAGAATATTGCGGACAGCTACGTCTGTCCCACGAGGGGCAGCAGGTGACTCTGTGTGGTTGGGTCAACCGTCGTCGTGATCTTGGTAGCCTGATCTTTATCGATATGCGCGACCGCGAAGGTATCGTGCAGGTATTTTTCGATCCGGACCGTGCGGACGCGTTAAAGCTGGCCTCCGAACTGCGTAATGAGTTCTGCATCCAGGTTACGGGCACCGTGCGTGCGCGTGACGCGAAAAACGTCAACGCCGATATGGCAACGGGCGAAATTGAAGTGCTGGCCTCCGATCTGACCATCATCAACCGTTCAGACTCGCTGCCGTTGGACTCTAACCACGTCAACACCGAAGAAGCGCGACTGAAGTATCGCTATTTAGATCTGCGTCGCCCTGAAATGGCGCAGCGCCTGAAAACGCGTGCCAAAATCACCAGTCTGGTGCGTCGCTTTATGGACGACCACGGCTTCCTCGACATCGAAACACCGATGCTGACCAAAGCGACGCCGGAAGGTGCGCGCGATTACCTGGTACCTTCTCGCGTACATAAAGGTAAATTCTACGCACTGCCGCAATCACCTCAGTTGTTTAAACAGCTGCTGATGATGTCTGGCTTTGATCGCTACTATCAGATCGTAAAATGCTTCCGTGATGAAGACTTACGTGCTGACCGTCAGCCAGAATTTACCCAGATCGACGTTGAGACTTCCTTCATGACCGCACCGCAGGTGCGTGAAGTGATGGAAGCGCTGGTGCGTAACCTGTGGCTGGAAGTGAAAGGTGTCGATCTGGGTGATTTCCCGATCATGACCTTTGCCGAAGCTGAGCGTCGTTACGGTTCCGATAAACCAGACCTGCGTAACCCGATGGAGCTGGTTGACGTTGCCGATCTGGTGAAAGACGTTGAGTTCGCAGTGTTCTCTGGTCCGGCAAACGATGCGAAAGGCCGCGTAGCTGCTCTGCGTGTACCGGGCGGTGCTGCACTGAGCCGTAAGCAGATCGACGATTACGGTAACTTTATTAAGATTTATGGCGCGAAAGGCCTGGCTTACATCAAAGTCACCGAACGTGCAAAAGGCCTGGAAGGTATCACCAGCCCGGTTGCTAAGTTCCTGAACGCAGAAATCGTGGAAGCGATTCTGGCGCGTACCGGTGCGCAAGACGGCGACATGATTTTCTTCGGTGCCGACAACAAGAAAGTAGTTGCCGACGCGATGGGCGCGCTGCGTCTGAAACTGGGTAAAGACCTGAACATCACCGACGAAGCCAAATGGGCGCCGCTGTGGGTTATCGACTTCCCAATGTTTGAAGACGATGGTGAAGGCGGACTGACCGCAATGCACCACCCGTTCACCGCGCCGAAAGATATGACGGCCGCTGAACTGAAAGCTGCGCCGGAAGACGCGGTTGCCAACGCGTACGATATGGTTATCAATGGCTACGAAGTGGGCGGCGGTTCCGTGCGTATTCACAACGGCGACATGCAGCAAACCGTGTTCGGTATTCTGGGCATTAACGAGCAAGAGCAGCGTGAGAAATTCGGCTTCCTGCTGGATGCGCTAAAATATGGTACACCACCGCATGCGGGCCTGGCGTTTGGTCTGGACCGTCTGACTATGCTGTTGACCGGTACTGATAACATTCGTGACGTTATCGCTTTCCCGAAAACCACGGCAGCAGCGTGTCTGATGACTGAAGCGCCAAGCTTTGCCAACGAAGCAGCGCTGGCGGAACTGAGCATTCAGGTTGTTAAGAAGGCCGAGAATAACTGATATGACATATAAACAGCCTGTCTCGGTGTTAGTCGTGATTTATGCAAAGGACACCGGGAGAGTGCTGATGTTACAGCGACGCGACGATCCTGATTTCTGGCAGTCGGTCACCGGCAGCCTTGAAGAAGGTGAAACCGCGTCGCAAGCCGCTATGCGCGAAGTAAAGGAAGAGGTCGCCATTGATGTTGCATCTGAGCAACTGACCTTAATTGACTGTCAGCGCACGGTGGAGTTTGAGATTTTTAGCCATTTACGTCATCGCTATGCACCGGGAATTGAACGTAATACTGAATCCTGGTTTTGCCTGGCACTTCCCTCAGAACGAGAGATCGTGTTCACCGAACATCTGACCTATCGTTGGGTTAATGCGGTTGAAGCCGCCCAATTAACCAAGTCGTGGAGTAACCGGCAGGCGATTGAAGAGTTTGTAATTAACGTCGCCTGAAAAGGCGCGCTTTTTGGAGATATTATTTATGGCAGGTCATAGTAAATGGGCCAACACCAGACACCGTAAAGCAGCGCAGGATGCTAAACGCGGTAAAATTTTCACCAAAATAATTCGTGAGCTGGTGACGGCGGCTAAACTGGGCGGCGGCGATCCGGACGCTAACCCGCGTCTGCGTGCAGCGGTTGATAAAGCGCTGGCTAACAACATGACCCGTGACACCCTGAACCGTGCAATTGCGCGTGGTGTGGGTGGTGATGAAGATTCCAACATGGAAACCATCATCTATGAAGGTTACGGTCCTGGCGGTACAGCCGTTATGATTGAATGTCTGTCTGACAACCGTAATCGTACCGTTGCGGAAGTGCGTCACGCGTTCACGAAAACGGGCGGCAACCTCGGTACCGACGGTTCAGTGGCTTACCTGTTCAGCAAAAAAGGCGTGATCTCCTTTGAACAGGGCGACGAAGACGCCATCATGGAAGCGGCGCTGGAAGCAGGTGCTGAAGACGTAGTGACCTTCGACGACGGCGCAATTGACGTTTACACCGCGTGGGAAGAGATGGGCAAAGTGCGTGACGCGCTGGAAGCGGCTGGTCTGAAAGCGGACGCGGCTGAAGTGTCTATGATTCCATCCACTAAAGCAGATATGGATGCAGAAACAGCGCCGAAGCTGATGCGTCTGATCGATATGCTGGAAGACTGCGACGACGTGCAGGAAGTTTACCATAACGGCGAGATCTCTGATGAGGTTGCAGCTACCTTAGAATGAGGTGGCTGTACCGCAACCTGACAGGAGGTGCGTGATGTCTATTATTCTCGGCATTGACCCGGGGTCGCGCATCACCGGTTATGGCGTAATCCGTCAGGTCGGCAGACAGCTGACCTACCTCGGGAGCGGCTGCATTCGTACCAAAGTTGACGATCTCCCGTCACGTCTGAAGTTGATTTACGCGGGCGTGACGGAAATCATCACCCAGTTCCAGCCGGACTATTTTGCCATTGAGCAGGTCTTTATGGCGAAGAACGCCGACTCGGCGCTAAAGCTGGGACAGGCACGCGGCGTGGCAATCGTTGCGGCGACCAATCAGGATCTTCCGGTCTTTGAATACGCGGCCCGCCAGGTGAAACAGACCGTGGTGGGGATCGGTAGCGCGGAAAAAAGCCAGGTCCAGCACATGGTTCGCACGCTGCTAAAACTTCCGGCGAATCCGCAAGCGGATGCTGCGGATGCGCTGGCGATTGCCATTACCCACTGCCATGTCAGTCAGAACGCCATGCAAATGAGCGAGTCGAGGCTGAATTTGGCGCGAGGTCGATTACGTTAGTGACAAATGAGGCTGGATATCTATCCAGCCTTTTTTTATGATAGCGCATTACCTTTTAGCCCTTAACGCAGGAGCGTCACGTGATAGGCAGACTCAGAGGCATCATTCTTGAAAAACAACCCCCGCTGGTCCTTCTGGAAACGGGCGGGGTAGGCTATGAAGTGCATATGCCGATGACCTGTTTCTACGAGTTGCCGGAAGCCGGGCAAGAAGCGATTATTTTCACCCATTTTGTGGTGCGAGAAGATGCTCAGCTATTGTATGGCTTTAACAACAAGCAAGAACGCACGCTGTTTAAAGAGTTAATCAAAACCAATGGCGTGGGACCGAAGCTGGCACTGGCGATCCTCTCCGGTATGTCTGCTCAGCAGTTCGTTAATGCCGTTGAGCGCGAAGAGCTGGGCGCGCTGGTGAAATTACCGGGTATTGGTAAGAAAACCGCTGAACGTCTGATTGTTGAAATGAAAGACCGCTTTAAAGGTTTGCATGGCGATCTCTTTACACCAGCGGCAGATCTGGTCCTGACTTCTCCGGCAAGCCCGACAACGGACGATGCCGAGCAGGAAGCGGTTGCTGCGCTGGTGGCGTTGGGCTATAAACCACAGGAAGCCAGCCGCATGGTGAGCAAAATTGCCCGCCCTGATGCCAGCAGTGAAACCCTGATTCGTGAAGCGCTTCGCGCGGCATTGTGAGGTAAAGGATGATTGAAGCAGATCGCCTGATTTCGGCTGTCAGCACGACCCCTGAAGACCTGGTGGATCGTGCGATCCGCCCAAAATTGCTGGAAGAGTATATTGGCCAGCCTCAGGTCCGCTCGCAAATGGAGATTTTTATCCAGGCGGCGAAGCTGCGCGGTGACGCTCTCGATCACCTGCTGATTTTCGGTCCTCCTGGCCTTGGTAAAACCACGCTTGCCAATATTGTCGCCAATGAAATGGGCGTTAATCTGCGCACCACGTCCGGTCCGGTACTGGAAAAAGCGGGTGACCTGGCGGCAATGCTTACCAACCTTGAACCCCACGATGTGCTGTTTATCGATGAAATCCATCGTTTATCACCAGTGGTGGAAGAGGTGCTGTATCCGGCGATGGAAGATTATCAGCTGGATATCATGATTGGCGAAGGGCCGGCTGCACGTTCAATTAAGATCGATCTGCCGCCGTTCACGCTAATCGGGGCGACGACGCGCGCCGGGTCATTAACCTCTCCGCTGCGTGACCGTTTTGGTATTGTGCAGCGCCTGGAGTTCTATCAGGTGGCTGACCTGCAGCACATTGTTGGGCGTAGCGCACGCTTTATGGGCCTGGAAATGAGCGATGAAGGCGCGCTGGAAGTGGCGCGTCGGGCCCGCGGTACGCCGCGTATCGCCAACCGTTTATTACGCCGGGTACGCGATTTCGCTGAAGTGAAGCATGACGGCACGATTTCGGCTGATATTGCCGCCCAGGCGCTGGATATGCTCAATGTGGATGCGGAAGGATTCGATTATATGGACCGTAAACTGCTGCTGGCGGTTATCGATAAGTTCTTCGGTGGACCGGTAGGGCTGGATAACCTGGCGGCGGCGATCGGGGAAGAGCGTGAAACCATTGAGGACGTGCTGGAGCCATATCTGATTCAGCAAGGTTTTCTGCAGCGTACGCCGCGCGGAAGAATGGCAACCGTGCGCGCCTGGAACCACTTTGGCATTACGCCGCCACAGATGCCTTAGTGCCTGATGTCGCTACGCTCATCAGGCCTGGGCGATTTTGTAGGCCCGGTAAGCGTAGCGCCACCGGGCAACGCATGCTTAGCTCGCTTGCTTTTTCATCATGCTGAAAATAAACAGCAGCGCGGCGCACAGTACCACGGAAGGACCTGCCGGGGTGTCATAGAAGGCCGAAAAGGTCAGCCCGCCTGTAACCGCTATCATTCCCACACCAACGGCAACCCCTGCCATCTGTTCCGGCGTACGGGCAAAGCGGCGGGCGGTCGCCGCAGGGATAATAAGCAGTGAGGTGATAATCAGCGCCCCGACAAACTTCATCGCCACGCCAATCGTTAACGCCGTAACCAGCATCAGCAGCAGCTTCACGCGTTGTAGCTTCACGCCATCGACAAATGCCAGATCCGGACTGATGGTCATCGACAGCAGGTTGCGCCACTGCCAGAACAGAATCGCCAAAACAATAACCACGCCAATGGCGATGGAGATAAGATCTTCTGGCGTCACGGCGAGCAAATCACCAAACAGATAAGCCATCAGATCCACACGGATGTTGGACATCAGGCTGACAACAACCAGTCCCAATGACAACGCGCTGTGCGCCATAATACCCAGTAAAGTATCGATCGCGAGGTGAGGGCGCTTCTCCAGCCATACCAGACCGCCAGCCAGCAACAGGGTGACGGCGATAACCGCATAGAAAGGGTTTACATCCAGCAGCAGGCCAAAGGCAACCCCCAGCAGCGAAGCGTGGGCCAGCGTATCACCGAAATATGACATCCGACGCCAGACCACAAACGAGCCAAGTGGGCCAGCGGCACAGGCCAGCATGATCCCGGCTAACCAACCGGGTAATAACAATTCAATCATGAGTGACCATTTCCCCGGCGTAAGACGATACGACCCTGTAAATCGTGGCGGTGATTGTGATTATGACGGTAAATTCCGAGTTGTTCGGCGCCGCGTTGCCCGAACATTGAGATGAATTCCGGGTGCATAGAAACCACTTCCGGCGCACCGGAACAGCAAATATGATGGTTCAGGCACAGTACCTCATCGGTTTTGGCCATCACCAAATGCAGGTCATGGGAAACCATCAGTACGGCGCAATCCAGTTCACGTCGCAACTGGTCGATAAGGTCGTACAGTGCGACCTGCCCATTGACATCCACGCCCTGGGTTGGTTCATCAAGCACCAGTAGCTGGGGTTTATTCAATAAAGCACGGGCCAACAGGACGCGTTGCGTTTCCCCGCCAGAGAGCTTTTGCATCGGCGCATCCATCAGATGCCCGGCCTGAACGCGCTTCAGTGCCGGAAGGATATCCTCTTTTTTGGTGCCGGGACGTAAGCGCATAAACCGACTTACCGTCAGCGGAAGCGTAGTATCGAGGTACAGTTTTTGCGGTACATAGCCAATCCGCAATTGACCATTACGCTTGATAACTCCCTCATCAGCCGCTACCAGTCCTAATACAACGCGCACCAGCGTAGACTTCCCGGCACCATTTGGGCCGAGAAGCGTTAAAATTTTACCGGGTCGAAGTTCAAGCGATACGTCAGACAGGACGCGGCGTTGACCATAAGAGACCGAGACATTTTCCAGTGAAACCAAAGTCGTCATTTCAATTTTAGTCTTGCAGAAGTTATAGAATGTTATAATATCACATTTCTTACATTCATTACGATGATTGGTCGCATTATGTTACATAAAAATACGCTTCTTTTCGCAGCATTATCCGCTGCTCTTTGGGGTAGTGCAACACAGGCAGCAAATGCCGCTGTGGTGGCCTCGCTCAAGCCGCTGGGATTTATTGCTTCAGCTATTGCAGACGGGGTGACAGACACTGAGGTTCTGCTGCCTGACGGGGCTTCCGAACACGACTACTCACTGCGTCCATCAGACGTAAAACGCTTACAGGGCGCGGACTTAGTTGTTTGGATTGGACCTGAGATGGAAGCGTTCATGGAAAAATCAGTCAAGAATATTCCTAACGCGAAACAGGTAACGATTGCGCAGCTTAATGACGTGAAACCGCTACTCATGAAAGGTGCTGATGACGACGATGACGATCATGGACACAATGATGCTGGCAGTGAAAAAAGTGACGAGCATCACCATCATGGCGATTACAACATGCATCTTTGGCTTTCCCCAGAGATAGCGCGGGCCTCAGCGGTTGCAATCCATGAAAAATTAGTGGAACTTATGCCGCAAAGTCGAGCCAAACTTGACGCCAACCTGAAGGATTTTGAGGCAAAATTAGCCGCAACCGATAAGCAGGTAGGTAACGAGCTCGCACCGCTCAAGGGAAAAGGTTATTTCGTTTTTCATGACGCCTATGGCTACTACGAAAAACACTACGGACTAACACCGCTTGGTCACTTTACCGTGAACCCTGAGATTCAACCTGGTGCGCAGCGTTTACATGAAATAAGAACACAGTTGGTTGAGCAAAAAGCAACCTGCGTTTTTGCTGAGCCACAGTTCAGGCCAGCGGTCGTTGAAGCCGTCGCGAGAGGGACATCCGTTCGAATGGGAACGTTGGATCCGCTCGGAACGAATATCAAACTGGGTAAAACAAGCTATTCAGCGTTTTTGAACCAATTAGCCAACCAGTATGCGAGCTGCCTGAAAGGAGATTAATGAGGAAGTGAATACGTGCAACAGATAGCCCGCTCTGTCGCTCTGGCATTTAATAATCTGCCGCGACCCCATCGCGTTATGCTGGGGTCGCTTACCGTACTGACATTGGCCGTCGCCGTCTGGCGGCCTTATGTTTACCATCCCGATTCTGCACCCATCGTTAAAACTATCGAGCTGGAAAAAAGCGAGATTCGCTCACTGTTGCCTGAGGCCAGTGAACCTATCGATCAGGCCGCGCAGGAAGACGAAGCCATTCCGCAGGATGAACTGGATGACAAAACGTCTGGTGAAGCCGGTGTGCATGAGTATGTCGTCTCCACGGGCGATACGCTGAGCAGCATTCTGAATCAGTACGGCATCGATATGGGCGACATCAGTCGGCTCGCTGCTTCCGATAAAGAACTGCGTAATCTGAAAATTGGTCAGCAGCTTTCCTGGACCTTAAGTGCGGAAGGTGATCTGCAGCGCCTGACCTGGGAAGTGTCCCGCCGTGAAACCCGCACTTACGATCGCACTGCGACAGGTTTCAAAATGAGTAGCGAAATGCAGCAGGGCGATTGGGTTAACAGCCGTATCAAAGGCACTGTGGGCGGAAGCTTCGTCGCCAGCGCCAAAGAGGCCGGACTGACCAGCTCTGAAATCAGCGCGGTGATTAAGGCCATGCAGTGGCAGATGGATTTCCGCAAACTGAAAAAAGGCGATGAGTTCTCGGTGCTGATGTCTCGCGAAATGCTGGACGGTAAGCGCGAGCAAAGCCAACTGCTGGGCGTGCGTTTACGTTCTGAAGGCAAAGACTATTACGCCATCCGTGCTGAAGACGGTAAGTTCTATGACCGTAACGGTACCGGGTTGGCAAAAGGCTTCATGCGTTTCCCGACGGCGAAACAGTTCCGCATCTCCTCGAACTTTAACCCGCGTCGCCTGAATCCGGTGACTGGACGCGTAGCGCCGCACAAAGGTGTCGACTTTGCGATGCCGCAGGGGACGCCGGTACTGTCGGTGGGCGATGGTGAAGTGGTTGTAGCGAAGCGTAGCGGCGCCGCCGGATACTATGTTGCGGTTCGTCATGGTCGCACCTACACCACCCGCTATATGCACCTGCGTAAGCTGTTGGTCAAACCAGGTCAAAAAGTGAAACGTGGCGATCGTATCGCGCTGTCAGGTAACACCGGGCGTTCAACCGGTCCACATCTGCACTACGAAGTGTGGATCAACCAGCAGGCCGTGAACCCTCTGACGGCGAAACTGCCGCGCACAGAAGGTCTGACCGGCTCGGATCGCACCGACTACCTGGCGCAGGTGAAAGAAGTTATGCCTCAGCTACGTTTTGATTAATTAGCACACTGATAAAGCCGGTACGCGATGCGTGCCGGCTTTTTTATTTTGTACGGCGCACGGTGCGCCGCTACACTATCAGCAGATTTACTTTTCGCGGCACCAGACACTGGAAGAGCATGGAAACGAAAAAAAAGAATATTGAGTATATCCCTGAGTTTCATAAATCATTTCGCCATCCGCGCTACTGGGGTGCCTGGCTGGGTGTAGCGGCGATAGCTGGGATTGCGTTAACGCCTGCGTCGTTTCGCGATCCTATTCTGGCTAAGCTTGGACGGCTGGCTGGACGCTTGGGAAAAAGCTCACGTCGCAGAGCACTGATCAATTTATCCCTTTGTTTTCCAGAACGCAGCGAAGCTGAGCGCGAAGCCATTGTCGATGAGATGTTCGCGACAGCCCCTCAGGCGATGGTCATGATGGCGGAGCTGGCTCTACGCGGTCCGGAGAAAATTCAGAATCGGGTTGACTGGCAGGGCCTTGAAATCATCGAAGAGATGCGCCGTAACGATGAAAAAGTGATTTTTCTCGTTCCACATGGTTGGGGCGTAGATATCCCGGCGATGCTGATGGCTTCCCAGGGGCAGAAAATGGCTGCGATGTTCCACAATCAGGGAAACCCGGTGTTTGATTACGTCTGGAACAAGGTACGCCGTCGCTTCGGTGGTCGTTTGCATGCGCGTAATGATGGCATCAAACCGTTTATTCAGTCTGTACGTCAGGGATATTGGGGATACTACCTGCCGGATCAGGACCATGGGCCTGAGCACAGCGAGTTTGTCGATTTTTTTGCTACCTATAAAGCAACGTTACCGGCAATTGGTCGCCTGATGAAGGTTTGCCATGCGCGAGTAGTGCCGCTGTTTCCGGTATATGACGGAAAAACGCACCGCCTGACGATTAAGGTCCGTCCTCCGATGGATGACATCCTGACAGCGGATGACCACACCATTGCCAGACGCATGAACGAAGAGGTGGAGATTTTTGTCACGCCTCATGTCGAACAATACACCTGGATACTGAAACTGCTTAAGACGCGTAAACCCGGCGAGATTGAGCCCTATAAGCGTAAAGATCTCTATCCGAAGAAATAAAAAAAGCCTCTCAAACGAGAGGCTTTTTTACATCAAACGCTGCGTTATTCGACGGTCAGAATACGCGTGGTGTTAGTTGAGCCAATGGTGCTCATCACATCGCCCTGAGTCACAATCACCAGGTCGCCGGAAACCAGATAGCCTTTATCGCGCAGCAGGTTCACTGCTTCATTGGCGGCAACGACGCCATCTGTTTCGCTGTCAAAGTGTACCGGAGTGACGCCGCGATACAGAGAGGTCAGGTTCAGCGTACGTTCATGACGAGACATCGCGAAAATTGGCAGGCCGGAACTGATACGAGAAGTCATCAGCGCAGTACGGCCGGACTCCGTCATAGCGATAATAGCGGTAACCCCTTTCAGGTGGTTAGCGGCATACATCGCTGACATTGCAATCGCTTCTTCAACGTTATCAAACTGCACGTCAAGGCGGTGTTTAGAGACGTTGATGCTAGGGATCTTCTCTGCACCCAGGCAAACGCGCGCCATTGCCGCGACGGTTTCCGCCGGGTACTGACCTGCTGCTGTTTCGGCAGAGAGCATCACGGCATCGGTGCCGTCGAGGACGGCGTTAGCCACGTCCATTACTTCCGCACGAGTCGGCATTGGGTTGGTGATCATCGACTCCATCATTTGCGTGGCGGTGATGACCGCACGGTTCAGCTGGCGCGCACGGCGAATCAGCGCTTTCTGAATACCTACCAGCTCAGGGTCACCGATTTCAACACCCAGGTCGCCACGGGCTACCATCACTACGTCTGAAGCCAGGATGATGTCATCCATCGCATTCTGGTCGCAGACGGCTTCTGCACGTTCTACCTTGGCGACAATTTTCGCATCGCAACCGGCGTCGCGTGCCAGACGGCGGGCGTAGTTTAGATCTTCGCCGCAGCGCGGGAAGGAGACAGCCAGGTAGTCAACGCTGATTTGTGCTGCGGTAATGATGTCGGCTTTGTCTTTTTCGGTCAGGGCTTCAGCAGAGAGACCGCCGCCCAGTTTGTTGATGCCCTTGTTATTGGACAGCGGGCCACCGACAGTGACTTCGGTGAAGACTTTCATGCCCTGAACTTCCAGCACTTTAAGCTGTACGCGACCGTCGTCGAGCAGCAGGATATCGCCAGGCACAACGTCTGCAGGCAGTCCCTTATAATCAATGCCGACTTTTTCTTTGTCGCCTTCGCCTTTACCGAGGTTGGCGTCTAACAGGAACTTGTCGCCAACATTAAGAAAAACTTTACCTTCTTTAAAGGTAGATACGCGGATTTTAGGTCCCTGCAGGTCACCCAAAATAGCTACATGACGTCCCAGTTTTGCGGCAATTTCACGGACCTTATCCGCCCGCAGTTTGTGATCTTCTGGAGAGCCGTGGGAAAAGTTCATACGTACGACGTTCGCACCCGCGGCGATAATCTTCTCAAGGTTGTTATCGCGGTCAGTTGCCGGGCCTAACGTGGTAACGATTTTGGTTCTGCGAAGCCTTCTGGACATGTAATACTCCGTTGACTGAAACAACTAGGTGTTGCGTGAACATTAATCCGGCCGTTCTCAAACATTAACGGTAAAATGAACGACCCGGATGATAAAAGGGTAGAACATTGTTATTGCTTTTAGCGGTCATCACTCTTGATGAGTAATTCTTTATCAAAACGCGATTCCTTGAGCGCTTCCTTGACACGCTTCAAGTTATCTCTAAATTTTGCCCCTCGGCGCAAAGTAAATCCTGTAGCCAGCACATCTATCACGGTCAGTTGAGCAAGTCGAGAGACCATGGGCATATAAATGTCAGTATCTTCCGGTACATCGAGGGTAATAGCCAGCGTGGCTTCACGCGCCAGTGGGGTGCCGGGAGAGGTGAGGGCGATAACCATAGCGTCGTTTTCCCTTGCTAACTGCGCCAGTTCAACCAAACTTTTGGTTCTTCCGGTATGAGAAATAAGCACAATGACGTCGTCGTCGCTACAATTCATACAACTCATTCGTTGCAGGACAATGTCGTCGGAATAGATTACCGGTACGTTAAAGCGGAAAAATTTGTTCATCGCGTCGTGCGCTACCGCGGCGGATGAACCTAAACCAAAGAAGGCGATTTTCTTCGCCTGGGTTAACAAGTCTACCGCCCGGTTTACTGCCGCGTTATCCAGCGACTGGCGAACGTGGTCAAGGCTTGCCATTGCCGATTCGAAGATTTTCCCCGTATAAGATTCTACGCTGTCATCCTCATCCACATTGCGATTAACATAAGGGGTACCATTTGCCAGACTTTGTGCCAGATGCAGTTTAAAATCAGGGAAGCCGCGCGTATCCATGCTACGACAGAAACGGTTCACCGTCGGTTCACTGACGTTGGCTTCTACAGCAAGCGCGGCGATGCTTGAGTGAATTGCCCGCTCGGGAGAGGCAAGAATAATGTCGGCGACTTTACGCTCTGACTTGCTCAAATGTTCCAGTTTTAACTGGATTTTTTCCAGCATATTCATGATGTAGGTAGACTCATGGGTCATGGGCAAAAACGATTTCAACGATAAGGGGAAATCGAGCGGTAACTCTGGTAGATAGTACCCCTGCTAGTGCAGTAACGGGGCAAAATGGACAGAATAGTTGTTGTTTTTTTTCATTACATGATCGGAGTCGGATTTTCATACTTCTTCATGGGTATGAAAAAGACGACTTTTTTATCCATTTTGATGGGTTATACGCCAATAAAGCGGCTGTTCGCGGTAACAGCACGGCTGGATAAGCGTTTACGGTTTCCGGATTCACGTAAAAGCAGTACAGTGCACTGTAATAAAATTACAACCAGTGTCTGGCAAAAGCACCAGACACTTAATTGAGGAGAATGACATGGCGGTAACGCAAACAGCCCAGGCATGTGATCTGGTCATTTTCGGCGCGAAGGGCGACCTGGCGCGACGGAAATTGCTGCCTTCCCTGTATCAACTGGAAAAGGCCGGCCAGATTAACCCGGATACCCGCATTATTGGGGTTGGGCGTGCCGACTGGGACAAAGCAGCCTATACCAAGGTTGTGCGCGAAGCGCTCGAAACCTTCATGAAAGAAAAAATTGATGAAAGCTTGTGGGAAACCCTCAGCGGTCGTCTTGAGTTTTGTAACCTGGACGTCAACGACACCGCCGCGTTTAAACGTCTGGGCAAAATGCTGGATCAAAAATCGCGTACCACCATCAACTATTTCGCAATGCCGCCGAGCACCTTTGGCGCGATCTGCAAAGGTCTGGGTGAAGCAAAGCTGAATGCTAAGCCTGCCCGTGTGGTGATGGAAAAACCGCTGGGAACGTCACTGGCAACATCCCGTGAAATCAACGATCAGGTTGGCGAGTATTTCGAAGAGTGTCAGGTTTACCGCATTGACCACTATCTCGGCAAAGAGACGGTACTGAACCTGTTGGCACTGCGTTTTGCCAACTCCCTGTTTGTGAACAACTGGGATAACCGCACTATCGACCACGTAGAAATTACCGTGGCCGAAGAAGTGGGCATTGAAGGGCGCTGGGGCTACTTTGACCAGGCCGGTCAAATGCGTGACATGATCCAGAACCACCTGCTGCAGATCCTGTGTATGATCGCGATGTCTCCGCCGTCCGATCTGAGCGCCGACAGCATCCGTGATGAAAAAGTGAAAGTACTGAAATCACTGCGTCGCATCGATCGTTCGAACGTACGTGAAAAGACAGTTCGTGGTCAGTACACCGCCGGTTTTGCCCAGGGCAAAAAAGTTCCGGGATACCTGGAAGAAGAAGGCGCGAACAAGAGCAGCAACACGGAAACGTTTGTGGCGATCCGTGTGGATATCGATAACTGGCGCTGGGCGGGCGTACCGTTCTACCTGCGTACCGGTAAACGTTTACCGACCAAGTGCTCTGAAGTGGTGGTTTACTTCAAAACACCTGAGCTTAATCTGTTCAGAGAATCCTGGCAGGATCTGCCACAGAACAAGCTGACCATCCGTTTGCAGCCTGATGAAGGTGTCGATATCCAGGTACTCAACAAAGTGCCGGGGCTGGATCACAAGCATAACCTGCAAATTACCAAACTTGATCTGAGCTACTCCGAAACCTTCAACCAAACGCATCTGGCCGACGCTTATGAGCGCCTGCTGCTTGAAACGATGCGCGGCATTCAGGCGCTGTTTGTGCGTCGAGATGAAGTTGAAGAAGCATGGAAGTGGGTCGACTCTATTACCGAAGCCTGGGCAATGGACAACGACGCACCGAAGCCGTATCAGGCCGGGACCTGGGGACCGGTTGCCTCTGTCGCCATGATTACCCGTGATGGTCGTTCCTGGAACGAATTCGAGTAAAATATCATCTAGCCCATAGGTGTTATTTTACCGGTAACATGATCTAACACAGATTGTAGAATAATTTTTGCACTTTTAAGCCTCGCGTGGATTCACCCGCGGGGCTTTTTTTATTACACTGCCTGAAACGATTTTGCCCCTGAGCTACGGCTAACAAGCGATTCAGCTGCTTTTAACCCAACTGAAACACATTGTTGATCCAACGCTCTGACAGATAAATTTTAGGAGCCTCTATGAATCCGAATTTGTTACGCGTAACAAAACGTATTGTCGAACGTTCTCGCGACACGCGTTCCGCCTACCTTGCCCGTATTGAACAAGCGAAATCGACTACCGTTCATCGTTCACAACTGGCGTGCGGTAACCTGGCGCATGGTTTTGCTGCCTGCCAGCCGGATGACAAGGCCTCGCTGAAAAGCATGTTGCGTAACAATATCGCGATCATTACCTCCTATAATGACATGCTTTCCGCGCATCAGCCGTACGAACATTATCCGAACATCATTCGTAAAGCGCTGCACGAAGCCAATGCGGTAGGCCAGGTTGCTGGCGGTGTTCCTGCGATGTGCGACGGTGTGACCCAGGGACAGGATGGAATGGAGCTTTCGTTGCTGAGTCGTGAAGTGATTGCGATGTCGGCTGCTGTCGGCCTCTCACACAATATGTTCGATGGCGCGTTATTCCTTGGCGTGTGCGACAAAATTGTCCCAGGTCTGGTGATGGCGGCACTGTCATTTGGTCATCTGCCTTCGATCTTTATTCCCTCCGGCCCGATGGCGAGTGGCCTGGCGAACAAAGAAAAAGTGCGTATCCGTCAGCTGTACGCTGAAGGCAAAGTCGATCGCATGGCGCTGCTTGAATCCGAAGCGGCGTCTTATCACGCACCGGGGACCTGTACGTTCTATGGCACGGCAAACACCAACCAGATGGTGGTGGAGTTTATGGGGATGCAACTGCCAGGCTCCTCATTCGTACACCCGGATGCGCCGCTGCGCGAAGCGTTGACCGCCGCGGCTGCTCGTCAGGTAACGCGTCTGACCGGCAACGGCAATGAATGGATGCCGATCGGTAAAATGATCGATGAAAAAGTGGTTGTGAACGGTATTGTTGCGCTGCTGGCGACCGGGGGCTCAACCAACCATACGATGCACCTGGTTGCGATGGCGCGTGCAGCCGGGATTCTGATTAACTGGGATGACTTCTCCGATCTGTCCGATATCGTGCCGCTGATGGCGCGTCTGTACCCGAATGGTCCGGCAGATATCAACCACTTCCAGGCGGCGGGTGGCGTGCCGGTGTTAATGCGTGAACTGCTGAACGCGGGTCTGCTGCACGAAGATGTGAATACCGTTGCTGGATTCGGTTTATCGCGTTACACCATGGAACCCTGGCTCAACGAGGGTGAACTGGACTGGCGTGAAGGGGCTGAGAAGTCGCTGGATAGCAACGTGATTGCCACCTTTGATCAACCGTTCTCCCACCACGGCGGCACCAAAGTGTTGAGTGGAAACCTAGGCCGTGCGGTGATGAAAACATCGGCGGTTCCGGTAGAAAATCAGGTGATTGAAGCACCCGCGGTTGTTTTTGAAAGTCAGCATGATGTATTGCCGGCCTTCGATGCGGGACTGCTCGACCGTGATTGCGTAGTTGTTGTGCGCCATCAGGGACCAAAAGCAAACGGAATGCCAGAATTACATAAACTCATGCCGCCACTTGGTGTATTATTGGACCGTTGTTTCAAAATTGCGTTAGTTACCGATGGACGACTTTCAGGTGCTTCAGGTAAAGTGCCTTCAGCAATCCATGTAACCCCAGAGGCCTATGATGGCGGGCTGCTGGCAAAAGTACGCGATGGCGACATCATTCGTGTGAATGGACAGACAGGTGAATTGACGCTGCTGGTTGATGAAGAGGAACTTGCTTCTCGTCAGCCTCACATTCCTGATCTCAGCGCATCGCGCGTGGGCACAGGCCGTGAAATGTTCAGCGCGTTGCGTGAAAAGCTGTCCGGTGCGGAACAGGGCGCAACCTGTATCACTTTTTAAGACTTATTTTGTAATCAGGCGAGAGAAAACTCTGATGAAAAACTGGAAGACAAGTGCAGAAGCAATCCTGACCACTGGCCCGGTTGTACCGGTTATCGTGGTTAATAAACTGGAACACGCAGTGCCGATGGCAAAAGCGCTGGTTGCAGGCGGCGTGCGCGTTCTGGAAGTGACCTTACGTACCGCATGTGCGATGGATGCCATTCGCGCGATCGCAAAAGAAGTTCCGGACGCTATCGTTGGTGCAGGTACTGTACTGAATCCACAACAGCTGGCTGAAGTTACCGAAGCTGGTGCACAGTTTGCTATCAGTCCGGGTCTGACCGAGCCGCTGCTGAAAGCCGCAACGGAAGGCACTATTCCGCTGATCCCTGGTATCAGCACCGTGTCTGAACTGATGCTGGGTATGGACTACGGTTTGAAAGAGTTCAAATTCTTCCCTGCGGAAGCAAATGGCGGTACCAAAGCGCTGCAGGCAATTGCGGGTCCGTTCTCTCAGGTGCGTTTCTGCCCAACCGGGGGGATCTCTCCGGCGAACTACCGCGACTACCTGGCACTGAAAAGCGTGCTGTGCATCGGTGGTTCCTGGCTGGTTCCGGCGGATGCACTGGAAGCGGGTGATTACGATCGTATTACCAAACTGGCTCGTGAAGCAGTAGAAGGCGCGAAGCAGTAATCCGTTAATGCGTAAACCGTAGGTCGGATACGGCAGCAATGCTTTATCCGACCTACTGGTCTGGTTTTTATCCTGCGACTTTCACCTGTGCGGCTGCGTCTTTCGCGCGTATCACCGCATCTTCAATGCTCTGTGCTGTGGCCAGCACAACGCCCAGACGACGGCTCCCGTCGATTTCCGGCTTGCCAAAGAAACGCACTTGCATACCCGCACCTACAGCGGCCTGCACGTTATCAAACGTGATATTCTGGCTGGTAAGTTGCGGCAGGATAACGGCGGAAGCAGACGGTCCATACTGGCGGATTTCACCAACGGGCAGACCGAGAAATGCACGAACGTGCAGGGCAAACTCAGACAGATCCTGCGAAATTAAGGTCACCATACCCGTGTCGTGAGGGCGAGGGGAGACTTCGCTGAAAATGACCTCATCACCGCAGACAAACAGCTCCACGCCAAACAGTCCGTGACCGCCCAGCGCCAGCACCACCTTGCGGGCAATCTCCTGCGCGCGCGCCAGCGCCAGTTCACTCATCTGCTGTGGCTGCCAGGACTCGCGATAATCGCCATCTTCCTGGCGATGACCTACCGGCGCGCAGAAATGCACGCCATCAACGGCGCTAACGGTTAGCAGGGTGATTTCAAAATCAAAATTTACTACGCCTTCGACGATAACGCGCCCGGCACCTGCCCGGCCTCCCTGTTGAGCATAGTTCCAGGCCTCGGTGAGCTGATCGGCTGAACGGATAAAGCTCTGCCCCTTACCGGAAGAACTCATTACCGGCTTCACAATGCAGGGATAGCCGATTTCGGCGACGGCCTCGCGAAAGCGTGTTTCGGTGTCTGCAAAACGGAAAGATGATGTGGGCAAAGATAATTCTTCGGCGGCGAGCCGACGGATTCCTTCCCGGTTCATGGTCAGTTGGGTCGCTCGCGCGCAAGGCACAACGTGTTGACCTTCCTGTTCCAGTTTGACCAGCATATCCGTGGCAATCGCCTCTATTTCCGGCACGATATAATGTGGTTTTTCACGCTCGACAAGCTGGCGTAATGCCTCGCCATCCAGCATGTTAATTACGTAGGAGCGATGGGCAACGTGCATGGCTGGCGCGTCGGGGTAACGATCCACGGCAATGACTTCCACACCCAGGCGTTGGCATTCAATCGCCACCTCTTTACCCAGTTCACCTGAACCTAATAACATCACTCGCGTTGCTGCGGGACGCAGCGCTGTGCCTAATAACGTCATAAATTAATCCCCTGTTTTATCTGGGCGCAGTATATACGAAAACGTTTGCGTCTGTCTTTATTACCAGGTTGATTTCAGGGCTTAAAAAGAATATACTGTACATAAATACAGGTAATTTAAGAGGCTGCAAAAATGGCGGTTGAAGTTAAATACGTAGTCATTCGGGAAGGTGAGGAAAAAATGTCGTTTACCAGCAAAAAGGAAGCCGATGCGTATGACAAAATGCTGGATACAGCAGATCTGCTCGACACATGGCTGGAACAATCGCCGGTAGCGCTCGAAGACGAACAGCGTGAAGCACTTTCCCTGTGGCTGGCTGAGCAAAAAGATGTGCTGAGCGCCATTCTGAAAAACGGCAAGCTGCCTTCGCCACAGGCGGTCGAAAACGATGCGCACGCTGGGGATGATACTCAGGCTGCCTGAAACGACTTGCGCTCCTGACGTTTTGTACCATGCTTTTCCCTGAATCATTGTGCAATCCCTGACGTTATTTCACGTTGCCGCAGGCAATCTGAAGGATGAAGGGGAGATTAAGGAGAAAAGAATGTATAAAAAAAGAGCGTTGTTGAGCCTGCTGTTACTGTCTGCCAGCGTATCGGTATTTGCGGCAAATATGGAAAGCAAGAATGTTCAGTTCCCCAAATGCGAAGGACTGGATGCTGACGGTATTGCGGCAAGCGTGAAACGTGACTATCAGCAAAATCGCATCGCGCGCTGGGCTGACGATCAAAAACGTGTCGGGCAAGCCGACCCTGTAGCCTGGGTCAACACGCCCGATATTACGGGCAAAGACGGGAAATGGTCAGTTCCCCTGACGGTTCGCGGTAAAAGCGCGGATATTCACTATCTGGTAAAAGTCGACTGTAAAGCCGGAACGGCGGAGTATCAGCCGCAGTAACGCAGGTATTTGCACATCTTTTGATGACCTGAACACTTCCTGACATCCCCTCGGGTACGCTTTGATGATTATTCGTCTGTACTTGAGGGGCAAAATGGCTAACTGGCTGAATCAACTACAATCTCTTCTTGGGCAAAAAGGATCCTCCGCGTCATCTTCTGGCGAACAAGGGCTGAGTAAACTTCTGGTTCCAGGCGCGTTAGGCGGTCTGGCAGGATTAGTGGTTGCCAACAAATCTTCACGTAAGTTACTGAGTAAATACGGCACCAGTGCGCTTCTGGTGGGCGGTGGTGCGGTTGCAGGTACCGTGTTATGGAATAAGTACAAGGATAAAGTTCGCGCTGCGCATCAGGATGAGCCGCAGTTCGGCGTACAAAGCTCGCCGTTGGATGAGCGAACCGAGCGTCTGATCCTGGCTCTGGTTTTTGCGGCGAAAAGCGACGGTCATATTGATGCTAAAGAACGAGCGGCTATTGAGCAGCAGCTCCTTGAAGCGGGTGTGGAAGAGCAGGGCCGCGTTCTGATTGAACGTGCCATTGAACAACCGTTAGATCCTCAGCGCCTGGCGCAGGGCATCCGCAACGAAGAAGAAGCGCTAGAAATTTACTTCCTGAGCTGTGCGGCGATTGATATCGACCACTTTATGGAGCGTAGCTATCTCAATGCGCTGGGCGATGCATTAAAGATCCCGCAGGATGTTCGTGAAGGCATTGAACAGGATCTCAAAGAACAAAAACAGGCTTTACCGGGTTAATTACTTACCGCTAAGGCGCATGTTTCGCTTGCATCATTGCTGTCTTTTGCCACCCTTATAGGATGTTTAAGCAAAAGAACAATGACATGCTACCAAAAGCTTCTCGTATTCCTCACGCCATGACGCAGCATGGCGATACTCGTGTTGATAATTATTACTGGTTGCGAGATGACACCCGCTCGCAGCCAGAAGTGCTGGATTATCTGCAACAAGAAAACGCGTATGGCCGCCAGGTTATGGCCTCGCAGCAGGCTTTGCAGGATCGCGTCCTGAAAGAGATTATCGACCGTATCCCGCCTCAGGATACATCAGCCCCCTATGTGAAGAATGGTTATCGCTACCGGTATATTTATCAACCGGGGTGCGAATATGCCATTTATCAGCGTCAGTCTGCCTTTAGTGAAGAGTGGGATGATTGGGATACTCTATTGGATGGGAACCAGCGCGCGGCACACAGCGAGTTTTATACGCTGGGAGGACTGGCGATATCACCGGATAACACCATCATGGCGCTGGCCGAAGATTATCTCTCTCGCCGGCAATATGGCGTGCGTTTTCGCAATCTGCAAAGCGGCAACTGGTATCCGGAAGTACTGGAAAACGTCGAAGCGGATCTGGTCTGGGCGAATGATTCTCAGACTTTCTATTACGTGCGCAAGCACGAAACGACGTTATTGCCGTATCAGGTCTGGCGACATACAGTCGGCTCGCCATCGTCACTGGATGAGCTGGTGTATGAAGAAGCCGATGATATGTTTTATGTCAGCCTGCATAAAACCACATCCTTGCATTATGTGGTTATCCACATTGCCAGTGCGACCACCAGTGAAGTTTTGTTGCTTGATGCAGAACTGGCAGATGCCGAACCGTTGGTCTTTTTAGCGCGACGCAAAGACCACGAATACAGTCTCGATCACTATCAACACAATTTTTATTTGCGCTCCAACCGTCAGGGGAAAAATTTCGGCCTGTACCGTACTCGCGTTCGTGATGAGCAAGCCTGGGAGACGCTGATCCCTGCGCGCGACAACGTGATGCTGGAGGGCTTTACGCTATTCACCGACTGGCTGGTGGTAGAAGAGCGTCAGCAGGGCTTAACCAGTCTGCGGCAGATAAATCGTAAAACGCGCGAAGTGGTCGGGATCGCCTTTGACGATCCGGCGTATGTGACCTGGCTTGCCTATAATCCAGAGCCGGAGACATCGCGCCTGCGCTATGGCTATTCCTCAATGACCACCCCGGACACGTTGTTTGAACTGGATATGGATACCGGGGAACGTCGTGTACTTAAGCAGACGGAGGTCCCCGGATTTGAAGCGGCGAATTACCGTAGCGAACACGTATGGATAACTGCACGTGATGGCACCGAGGTTCCGGTTTCGCTGGTTTATCATCAAAAGTATTTCCTGAAAGGTAAAAATCCGTTACTGGTTTATGGCTATGGCTCATATGGCGCCAGCATGGACGCCGATTTCAGCAGCAGCCGTTTGAGCTTACTGGATCGCGGCTTTGTTTATGCCATTGCCCATGTGCGTGGCGGTGGTGAATTAGGACAACAGTGGTACGAGGACGGTAAGTTTCTGCACAAGAAAAATACCTTTAATGATTACCTCGACGTCTGTGATGCGTTGCTAAAAATGGGCTATGGCGCGCCTGAGTTATGTTATGGCATGGGAGGAAGCGCAGGAGGCATGTTAATGGGCGTCGCCATTAATGAGCGCCCAGAACTCTTTCATGGTGCTATCGCTCAGGTACCGTTTGTCGATGTGGTGACTACGATGCTGGATGAGTCAATTCCTCTGACGACCGGTGAGTTTGAAGAGTGGGGTAATCCGCAGGACGAAGAGTATTACGCTTACATGAAAAGCTACAGTCCGTATGACAATGTAACCGCGCAGGCATACCCGCATCTGCTGGTCACGACGGGATTACACGACTCCCAGGTGCAATACTGGGAACCGGCAAAATGGGTGGCAAAACTGCGTGAGCTGAAAACGGACGATCGACTACTGTTACTCTGCACAGATATGGATTCCGGGCACGGCGGCAAATCCGGGCGTTATAAATCTTACGAAGGCGTGGCCCTTGAGTACGCTTTTTTGATTGGACTGGCGCAGGGAACACTGCCAGCTCAGGCGTGTTCCAAATAGTGTTTTAGCGTTAATCGCAGTTCCGGGCTCATATTGTCAAGGTTATTAAATAACCAGCGCAGATAGCCCGGATCGCGTTCAGCCACTTCTGATACCGGTTTTCCGCGGTACTTACCAAAAGTAAAAGTAGTGAGTAACGCGGGACGGCCGGTAATATCGGCCATTTGATCGGCTGTCCAGCCTGACGTCTGCATGATGTCGATCAGTAGTGCCGCAGTAATGTAGCAGTCGTACAGGGCGCGGTGATGGTGGAGGCCCGCTGGCGTCTGGACGCTCAGCTTGCGCGATTTATACAACGCCATGTTGCTGTATTTGATCCCCGGCCACAACCGACGGGAGAGCTTCATAGTGCAAATCCATTCCCCGGGCATGTCGGGCAATACGCGGCGGTCAAAGCTGGCATTGTGCGCCACGTACCACTCGCTGCCGTAATACTGCGGGATGACGTCTTCAATCCATGGCTTATCGGCCACCATTGCTTCAGTAATGCGATGGATGGCCATTGCCTGTGGGCTGATGGGGCGGTCAGGGCGTACCAGGTGGCTCATGGGATTGACTATTTTACCGTCAACCACGTCGACAGAAGCAATTTCAACAATGCCTCCCTGTAGACCACAGGTTTCTGTATCTATTATGCGCAACATGCCGTGCTCCTGACCCAAAACGACTAGCGTAATGGAATGATATCACCTTGCCAACCCCGCGGTGTGCGTTGGCCGGTTAACAGCAATGAACCGCTACCTGCGCGAACAATCAATCGTCCTCGCTCATCCCATAACGCACTGCTTCCTCGCGCATTGGCCATTAACACCGCGATGGCGAATTTATGTGAGAAACTTTGTAGGCGAGATGTGGAGGAGAGCAGTTCCGGTTCACTGACTGACTGGCAGCTGGTGAACAGCGAATAAGCCGGGTCGATATCAATTCCTTCCGGTTGGCTATCTACAACGCTGATGGCATTTCGCTGTCTGGCAATACAGGCCCCGTGGCTCTGATGGAAGGTTAATGGTGAAGTCATCCAGGGGGAGAAAAGCGCAATGCCTTTCACGAACCGGTTGTTATGTTCTACCGATAGTCCCGCAATTATCGTCATGCGATAAGTCGCGGCGGCATGTGCGAGAGGTTCTAACAGCGCTTCGTCGGGTGGGGCAGGAAGCGCGTCATTCTCATCAACACAACCCAACAATGAGAGGGAAGGGAAGACCAACAATTCACATTGGCATTGAGCTGCCGCATGGATGAATTGCAGGTGATGCGCGACATGTTCGGTAACTGAAGTGTGAAGAGGTTCGTATTGTGCTGCTGCGATTTTCCAGTATGACATAATGATTTCCTTTTCATAGTGCCTACAACCATCCTTAATTTGTGGATTAAGAATATGCTTATACTGTAGCAGGCGTCATGTAAGGAATCGTAACGTAATATAAGTTTTATTTAACTTTAGGCTCGTAAGGTAAACGTGAAAGCGAAACGGATGCCAGGCGGTGCGCGATGAGTCTTTCGCGGAACCAGTCGCGTAAATGTTCTGGCTGTTCGCGTTCAACAACTTCGGCAACAACGGGCATATTGTATCGCTCCTTAAATGCCACTCCCGCCGCAGCCAGATCGACATTGACCTTATCCATTTCCGCTTGCTCAAGTTTGGCCAGATTGATGTTCATGGGCTTCTCCTTTTCTCTGTCTTTCGGCGCGCAAAGTTACTAAGAGTATGCGTTAATGGCAAGACAGAAATGATGATTCTCGACTCGACCATTGTAGAAGGTTATTCTCTACAGGTTAGACATAACAAAAAGGAATAGTTGAAATGGCTTCATCTGCATCTATGCTTCGCAACGCGCTCATCGTACTCGCCAGCGTTCTGGCAACACCTGCGGCATTGGCGCATGCCCACCTCACAAAACAAAGTCCGGCGGCTAACGCTGAAGTTGCGGCATCTCCTCAGGCGTTGACGCTGAATTTTTCTGAAGGCGTAGAGCCGGGATTCAGCGGTGCAACGCTGACCGGTCCTAACAAAGAACAGATCAAAACGGGCAAGGCATCTCGCAGCGAGCAGGACAAAACGCAGCTGATTGTTCCGCTTGCTCAAACGCTTAGAGCAGGAAAATATACGGTCGACTGGCACGTTGTCTCCGTGGATGGTCACAAGACGAAGGGGCAATATACCTTTAGCGTGAAATAACCAATGCTGGCATTTACCTGGGTCGCACTACGGTTTATTCATTTTACCACTTTGATGCTGGTGTTTGGCTGTGCGCTTTACGGCGCATGGCTGGCACCCGTTTCGGTTCGTCGTTTAATGATGCGTCGTTTTTTACGTCTGCAACGGCATGCTGCGACGTGGAGCTTTATCAGCGCGGCGCTGATGCTGGCGATTCAGGGTGGGTTAATGGGCTCAGGCTGGCGGGACGTTGTCTCTACTGATGTTTGGCTCGCCGTATTGCAAACGCAATTTGGCGGCGTCTGGCTATGGCAGATTATCCTCGCGTTGGTCACGCTGGTGGTGACCATCATGGTGCCGCGCAGCATGCCGAGATTGCTGTTAATGCTGACCATAGCGCAGTTTATTTTGCTGGCTGGCGTCGGACATGCGACGCTGCACAGCGGTATCCCAGGCGCAATCCAGCAGGTTAACCACGCCTTACATTTGGTATGCGCTGCCGCCTGGTTCGGTGGTTTGCTTCCCGTACTTTACTGTATGCGAATGGCGCAAGGTCGCTGGCGGGAACAGGCCATCAGCACTATGATGCGCTTTTCACGCTATGGGCATCTTTTCGTTATCGGTGTTTTACTTACCGGTATTATGAATGCGCTGTTTATTGTCGGTTTTTCTGTTCCCTGGCACATGGCTTACGGGCGACTGCTTTTGTTAAAAGGTGCCCTGGTCATGCTAATGGTGGCGATTGCGCTGGTGAATCGGTATGTTCTGGTACCACGTATGCGGCAGGATAACCGCGGCATGACTCTCTATTTTATTTGGATGACTAAGCTGGAATGGGGTATAGGAGCCGTTGTGCTGGCGATTGTCAGCCTGTTTGCAACCCTTGAACCTTTCTGATTGATGGACTGGCGAAACGCATGAAAAAAATCATTATCTCTTTATTACTCCTGGCAAGCTCCGGAGCCGCGCTGGCTGCGCCGCAGGTCATTACCGTCAGCCGTTTTGAGGTTGGCAAAGATAAGTGGGCGTTTAATCGGGAAGAGGTGATGCTGACCTGCCGTCCGGGTAATGCGCTGTATGTCATCAATCCCAGTACGCTGGTGCAATACCCGTTGAATGATGTTGCCAGACAGCAGGTGGAGAGCGGAAAGACCACGGCAAAGCCAATCGAGATTATCCAGATTGATGATCCGGCGAAACCGGGCGAAAAAATGAGCCTGGCACCGTTTGTGGAGCGCGCAGAAAAGCTCTGCTAATTGTCAGATGTAGCGCTCTGATTTCCAATAAAAAACCGCAAGGATCTCGCAGGAGAACTTGCGGTTTTTGCGTTTGGATGCGTAACAAACGTCCTTTTTTTCCGGCCACTTTAGTCGCGGACTGGAAAACCTGGCGCTGTCATCTATTCTTAAATGGCAGGGTAACTTAGCCTGCATTAATGCCAACTTTTAGCGCACGGCTCTCTCCCAAGAGCCATTTCCCTGGACCGAATACAGGAATCGTATTCGGTCTCTTTTTATATGCTTGTTTTCATTGTGTTTTTTCGGTACCTTCACGAAAACCCACGAAAATCACTCGAAATTTCCATATCCTGTCTAAACCATAACATATTCTGCACCGCGTGCGTCCAGGTATTTTTTGGTCATTGTTAAATTTTTATGCCCCAGCAGTCTCTGTGCGAAATCCTCTCCGCGCTCCCTTTCATACAGTCTGCTCGCCAAGCACCTGATCTCATGGAAAGGAGGAGGGTTGGGACCAAACTTTAACTCTGTAGAATCTCTGATATCAGAAAATGCCTGGGTAATTCCGTCTGGAGTTAACGGACCGGGCTTCCTTCCGCCACGTCTCACCGCTGAATACAGCATGAAGTCTGACGGATTGTTTTTCCTGCAACGATCGATAACATCCTGCAATAGCAAATCAGCAGAGTCCAGTCGCAAATCAAGTGGCAACGCCAATTTGTGACCTGTCTTTTCCTGCGTGACAAACAACCTTCCATCCCTGATATCGCTGAATCTGAACAACGATACGTCCTCTCTTCTTTGCCCCGTGACACGCCAATTTCAAAGAGGCTGGCGGTGCGGTAAACGAGCCAAAATCATGAGCAGGCTAACCGCAATCATCATTGCCGTTGTCTTCTGCATCATAGTGTCGCTTGGCTGGGCTGTTAATTACTACCGCGACAACGCCATCACCTACAAAAACCAGCGTGATAAGACCACTGAGAAGCTAGGCCTAGCGAACGCCACTATCAAAGATATGCAGACCCGCCAGCGCGATGTCGCTGAGCTGGATACTAAATACACCGGGGAACTGGCTGATGCGAAAAAGCAGTTTGATGATCTGCAGCGTTGCGCTAGAGAGCTAATCGTCACAGTGACGAAGCAGGTCGGCTACCTGCAGGACTATATCCGCCAGCAGTGTATATTCGTGGTGCGGTTCCGATCGTCGATGACATCGTGATGAATGGCAGTCTGTATCCGGCTGAGGAGATTAACAATTGCTACCAGACTATGGCGCGCAAGTTAATGCCGCTCGGCCATCCGATGGTAAGCGCCTAATCGCCAGGCTCGATGAAATGATCGCAGGGACAAGTTCCGAGCCGATTCATCTCTCTACAAGGCTGCTGCTTAACAAAGAGCAAAAGGCTGGCGAGTCGAAAGGCAAGAAATACTCTTGGGTCGCTCACAACATGCAGTTCGACCACATCGCTATCCTGCGTACTGCGTCAACGTTATCGCGCTCGTCATTCGCACCTGTGATCAAGAATTGCGGCTCACCATGAGGGTCCCGGTAGTTGCCCATCCCAGCACCGACTCCGAACTCTTTTGGTTTCTGCGGGCCGACTGACAAACGATTACTGATGATCCCGAAGTGCTCGCGTGGCTGCCCTTTCAGCTTGCCTGACGCTTCGTGCACGTACGCGGCATAGTTGGCTGAGTAACCAATGTGACCAGTTATTAGCACACCGCCAGCGTCAATTTCCCTAAACTGGCTGTTAATCAGCGTGGAAGTGTCGATCGGAGTGTAATAGGCCGCTCGGGCTCCGATAAGAATCATCGCCGACTGCAGCGCGCCTATTACCTTTCGCCTCTTAACGTCGTTGATGACATCGTTCAAGTGCATCTTCGCCTGGCTGATGCCTTTCACTTTGATGCCCATGGTTGTCTCCAGGCAATAAAAACCCCCGCCTGAGCGAGGTTTGATGTCATTTAACGGTGAATCAAAAAGGGAGCATTGCGCGGATTTCAGTGTGCCAATGGTTAACCACAGGGATGTCCTCCAGGAGCCAGAAACCTAAAACAATCATCGCCATGCCCATTACCATGTGAAAAATGATGCTGAACCAGAATTCAATAGGTTTGTCATCCTTGTGGATGTACTCCTTTCGGCTCGTTCCTTTAAAGGTTTTGGTATAAACACCGCGACGACAGTAGACAAATGATTGGGCCAACCAAAAAGACTGCGCCCACCGTGAACCAATATTGAAATCCCATGACCTTTCAATCCATTTAATGATTTTCCCTATTATTGCACAGGCAGGTCAGATTCCGGCAGGATGGCGTAATCATCCGCCTGGCGCTCGAACGTGTCGGCGTAGCGGATAACCTGCCGCACCTCATCAGCACCCACCACAACCGGGTCGGGTTCTGTCGACGCACCAATCAGCAAGAAATCACCCGCAGCGGTCAGCGCAAACTCCGTCCAGATGGTGTTCTTCACGACGATTTCAGCGCTGAGGCTGGCTAACTTCTTGCTGAGCCCGCCCTCATAATCACAGAGGATTTGCTCAGGTTCGGCATAGCCCAAAGAATCGCCGTATTCGTCATTGCCTTCCAGTTTGCGCCAGATGGTGGTTGTGGCAGTGTAAGACCAGTTCTCAACGCTAGACATCGCTCACTCCTCAAAGCTCTGGTAGCGGCACCGTCATACCTGCCATGCTATGTGTGCAGTCATTCAGGAATTGAATATGTCCATCTGTCACAAATGAATGGCAGGTACACGCCTTGTCTTTCGTGGCGTCGTCAAATTCCTCTGGGCCATCGTTGGCATGAGGCCAGTAACTAACCCGGCCATAGCGCCGGGCTTTTTATGGAAATAATATGGCTACGCAACCTACTAACCTGCCAGTACCAAGTGAATCCCCGCGCGACCTGAAATTTAATGCAGGGAAGATTGACGAGTTTGTCACATCATTACAGCGTGAATATGAAGACAGATTCGGCAATAAGCATTACACCATTGAAGGATTAAGATGGTTTGCTCAGCAGGCTATTGCTCAGTTTGGTTGGATTTCTGTGGGCACTTTCCAAACAGGAGCAACCCTCTCAACACCAAACCAGATCCTGAAAGATACTACCGATGGCGAGTATTACCGATGGGACGGAATTTTTCCAAAAGTAGTTCCTTCAGGATTAACGCCATCTTCATCTGGAGGTGTGGGAACAGGAGCGTGGTTAAGCGTTGATGATTCAACATTGCGAGCAACGCTTGCTTCGCCAGCAGGTGCTTCAAATATCGGTGAAACAGGAGGAGAGGTCGGGGTCCACCTTTTGGATAATGGTAATGTAGTCGCACATTCAAGAGCATACGCAACATCTGATGGAGAGGGGGTGCAAAAAATATATATAAGTTACAGCGCATTTGATCAGTGGGAGTTTTTATCAAGCGTTGTCACATCAGACGTAAAGGGTGATTTAGTTCAATTATCAAATGGATATGATAATAACCAGTTATGGGCGCTTACTTGTGCAAACGGCCGCTCAGATAGCAGCGTAGGTAGAACAGACTATAGAGTGTGGCTTAGTAGGGATCTAAAAACATGGGATAAATCACCAATTACTGGAATTAACACTGATTCAGTGGGCTATATTTCATCAACAGGAGATGATGACGGTAATGGAATAATATGATTCTCTGGATCAGACGAGTTTTTTGGTATATGGTTTATTTATATTATCCAGAACTACATTAGTGGGGGAATATATTCATTAAATGGCAATAAATTGAAAGGAGTTTATAACGCCCATAGCGATAGTGTCCTATCATCAGGAGCTTTAAATAGTTACGAGTTATATATAAATAAAAATAATGAGTCACTATGTATTAATTACAATATCTCAGGGGAAAGGATACTCCAATTTGAAGTTAATAATAGCTCAACATTCGTACTGGATAGCTCATTTACTGGTAATAGCATTAATGTAGATGATGTTGATATAGTTTCTCTTGGCAGTGGAAACTTTACTCTGAGCGGATTAACTGGTGGATATGTGGGGAAAACTATATGCAACATGTCGTTATCCACAATTGACAATATTAAGTTAAAGCGACAATCATCAGATATGGCTGCTGGGGATAGATTTTACTTTGCAAGTACAGGGTCAAATAACGCCTTACAAATTTCTTATACAACCATTGCAATGATTGGGGTAACAAAAAAATTAACGGATGGATTACTGATGCTATAGCAAACATCACTATATAACCTATTTATTTATACAGTACACGCAATGTTATTATTGTGTTATAATTGCATAACGTGCAATTTTTAAATTTGGTATGCTATGGAAGCTTATAAAGAAAGACTTGATTGGATTGATTATTTAAGATTCATAACAATGTTTTATATTTACCTTGGGCATTTTGGTGGCGCCGCAGGTAAAATGTACCCATTTGTTTTTACATTTCACGTTCCTTTGTTCTTCTTTATATCCGGTATTCTTGTTAAATCCCCAAGGACAAATATAGAAGTAATTAAGTGTTTGAGTAATTCTTTTAAAAGGATAATGTTACCGTATGCTGTTTTTTCAATCATAGGAATTATTTTTTTAACAATAAAAGATGGAAGAGACTTTACCAATATTCTGCAGATGTTTGAAATGAGTGTTTATGGAGTAAGGAACAATACACCTTTAGCCACATTGTGGTTTTTCCCATGTCTATTTATTGTGTTCACTTATTATTATATTTTGCACAGAATGGTTTCAAGCAGGATTGTTGTTTTTATTTTTTCTCTGATTGTTTACACTCTTTCTCCTATTTGGTTTGGACAAGGTATACCTAAACTGTTCTGGAACATAGATAGCGCTGCTTATTTTCTTGTTTTCTTTTCTGCAGGCGCTCTTCTAAGTGAGCCTCTCAAAAATGGGTTGTTTTCTTTTAAATATAATTCAAAGAACGCTATAAACATTATTGCTATATCAGTTCTTGTTCTATATGCAGCCGCCTGTTATCAAAAAGGGACGTTTACTTTTTACAAGTCCTTGCCAAGTCTGGAGTTGCAATATTTTTGTTTCTTTTTTGCTGCATTCGCGTTGTTCATACCAAATATTTATTTGGCAAAATACATTGAGAGTAAGGCAAAATCATTTAATTTGAGGCCAATACTTATTCTTGGAAAAAATACCTTGGTTTTATGCGGAACTGAGCAAATTTTGAAATATTCTATAATTGCTGCGTTTGGGATGTTTGGAATAAAAGCTGAGCCTCACAACCCTCTTGAGTCGCTTCTTTTTACTGCATTCTGTTTCATTGTTGCGTACTTTAGCACAGTAAAATTATATTATTTCTTTAGCATGAAAAATAAACAATAGAAAATGATTTGTAGAATTATTAATTCTGCGTAAATGCAGATGAAAATGTGGATGGCGGGTGAAGTAACGAACAAAAATATTTATGCCCTCATAGAACTAAGCCCACTCAGGTGGGCTTTTTACTTTCTTTGGTTGTTGGGATCTCTACCAAATCCCATCGCAATCACGCATTGATGACGACAACACGCTTGTAGCAACTTCCGTAGTGGTAAAAATTGCTTATGACGTTGCCGTTAGCAAGTACTCTGCTGTAGATGCGACAACTTCACGGAAAGGAATAGTTCAATTAAGTTTTGCCACAGACAGCACCAGTACAACACAGGCAGCCACCCCACCAGCAGTAAAGTCAGCTTATGACCTTGCTTATGGGAAATGGACGCCTGTTGATGGAATTACATCTCAAAAGAGTATAGTAAGACTAAGCAGCGGAGTAACCAATGCAGATGACACAATGGCTGCCACGTCTGGAGCTGTAAAAACTACATATGATGCAGCAACAGGTCCAGCGCCTGGAAGAGGGCAAACGTTACAGGATTTAAAAACATCACGGGGTGTTGGTGTGGACTACAAAAATTCGACCGGATTTCCGATTGCTGTTTATGTCCGTATCACGGGTTCTACATCAGCCAACTTAGTAGCATATGTTAACGTAATAGAGTTTGGTGGCGGAGGGTCTATTGCAGCACAAATATCCGTAGCAACTGCGTTATTCATTGTACCAAATGGTGCAACGTATCGTGTTGATGCAACCTATATCAAGCCAGGGCTGACAGCAATAAGCGAAGAAGAAGCATTAAAGTTAGCGGCTAACCCTCCCAGAACAAGGGAGCGACTGATCAATATTGCAGTCGCGGAAAAGGCTGGTTTATACGCTAAGGCAACACTAGAAATTGCGTAGTGTCAGAATTCGGTTGATCTGAACAAGGTGACTGAAGATATAAAAACACAATTGACTGCATGGAAAAATACAGACTGCAATTGCATAACGTCGATACTGGAACTGCACCTGACATTAAGTGGCCATTACTGCCATCGGCGTAGATGCTAAGATAAGATAAAGGTAGTTGTCATTTGATATAATTAAAATGGCTGCTTTCGAGCAGCTTTGTTGGTTTTATGCAACCTACCATTTTTAATAATCATCAACAGTATTACTATATTTCGTCTTTTCCCATGGTTACAGAGTTATATAAATATGTATCGATGGGTGTTAAGGCGGGCATAAGCCCGCCACCAAACTATTTTGTTAATTCAGGAAGGTTTTCTTTAGCCCACTTAGCAAATTCATTTCCAACAGACATACTTCCAAATTCTGATAGATGCTTAAATTCGTCACGATACATTGGCAAACCTTCTTTTACTGAAGAGCATTTATTTTCATCACAAAATGCAGAGTTTGGGTTAAAGAATAATGTTTCTGGATATGCTTTGGTCACTTTGTTTTTTAGATGTGAAAATTTTTCTTGAATATGTTTCAGCTCTGAAAGGTCTGATGTGCAATCTTTATTTGGCCTTTTAAGTGGTCTGCTGAAACATTCTTTAATATCATCTGATAGCTGTACATGGGGATAGAATATTACTACTTTCGCACCGTTTGAAGTAATGATTGACATTCTTTCAATTAAGTCATTAATATAACTATCATCAGCGTCAATTGTTATTCCGCTGATTAGTATATATTTGATGGATTTTGTATGTAATATAATATTGTTGATGAATTCAGCTTGTTCTGTCTGAAGAGCAGTTCTACTTCCTGAAATGCCATCAACTACATTTGCTATACCTATAGAGAGCACATTAAGATCTTTTAAGTGGGTATTATTTGCAATCCCAGGATACAAATGATTAGCATAGCTGTTACCTAAAATAAGCACGTCAGGATCGGCATTACGCTTCAGAGAGCAAAACCACCAAGGTAATGAACTCGACAATGAAGTTTTAAATCTTTCCAGACATGCTTCGTTTTTAGCATAAGGCCACATGGGGCCGATTAATAGTCTGCTTACCTCTTTGCTTATTTTAATATTAGAACGATTGTCAATTCCGTTCATAGTATATGCCTTATACCCTGTAACTCCGATTATTAGCATTAGTATTAGCATTGGGATGGTTTTTTTCTTCCATGATCTTACTTTTTTTAGTGGTCTTTCAATTAAGTAGTATGTAAGTGTGGCCAGCAGAAATGACAAGACTGTTAATAACAGCATTAGCCAATCAGGAGGTGTACTTCCATTTATAATGTATGCAAGAGAAAATAAAGGCCAGTGCCAAAGATAAAGTGGATAGCTAATTAAACCAATAAATACAAATGGTTTGGATGTAATAACCGATTTAATTGGCCCCGCATCTTGCGCAGACCATATCAGTAATACAGAGGCAAAAACGGGGAGAAGTGCATACCATCCAGGAAACGCAACTGTAGAATGTAGTGTGAGCGCAGTAATAAGAATGACTAAAAGAGAAACTGCGGCAACAGGTGTTGCAACTAACGTATGAGGTCGTTTTGCTTTTTCTCCATGTACCGTAAGCGAAAGTATTGCACCAAAAAGAAGTTCCCAATGACGATATTGAGGAAGATAAAAAGTTCTCTCTATATTTTCATTAATACTCAGTATGTTTAATAGAAAAGATAGCGCTGCTAGTAGCACTACAATGAAAAGTATATTTACTTTTCGTTTGTATGCCAGATAAAGCACTAGAGGGAATATAAGATAAAATTGTTCTTCTATACCAAGAGACCAAAGATGCAAAAGAGGTTTTGTCGGAGATGTAGCGTTGAAATATCCAGTTTCACTATAAAAGACAATGTTAGACAAAAAAACCGCACTACCCGCTAATTGTTTCCCCAGTTGCATAAACTCATCTGGAAAGAGCGTGAACCAACCAAAGATGAACACTGAAAACATTACAAGCAATAATGCTGGGAATAAGCGATCGATCCTGCGCCGGTAAAAATCTTTTATTGAGTGTTTATTATTTGATATATTGAAATTCAAAATTGAAGTTATTAAATATCCTGATATAACAAAGAATATGTCTACACCTATAAAACCACCAGGAACAAGGTTTGGAAATGCGTGATAAGTAATCACTAAAACTACAGCAATGGCGCGTAAGCCATCAATATCAGGCCTATATTTTAACATCAGTTTCCCCTGTGATTTTTATTGGCCTGATTTTAACACACCGATGTGCATCGAAAAAAGATAGACATACTAATATTTCTATAATGTACTATTATCTGCGTTGTAGAGATATTCTGATAGTTTTCAAGACTGTAGTTGTTATGGAGCCAAGCATTAGCGCTCTTAAAGACATATCAACTGTCGAAGGGGAAAATATTGCTTTCATGCGTTTTACCCAAACGGGGGTCTATAGTCATGGGATTCCCTTCACTGGTTAGTTATTATGCTGAAACAAGTAGAGCCCTCGATCAGCAGCTTATCAGCCAGCCATCAGCAACTTATTTCATGCGGGCATCGCGTTCACATTTCAGGGAGGGAATACCCCAGGGGGCGCTGCTTGTTGTGGATGCGTCGATTTCAGCCTGTGATGGCTCGCTGCTGATATGTGCAATAGACGGGCAGTTCAGTATCAAGCGATATCAAATTTACCCTCAACCCTACCTGATAAATCTGGAGAACGGGAGAAGGGAAGCACTGCCAGTAGATGATTACGGTTACTGTTCTGCACCCGCTATATTTGGGGTGATCACATACATCATTAATGATGCCAGAAACGCGGAGTTCGATGACTGCCCCGTGATGTAATCATATTGGCCTGATTAGTCCAGGTCTCTACTTTTCACGATCCCAACGGTACGCGCACACGGTGTGCCGTATAATTTTCTATGCCGCTGTTTCGATCCCGAAAATTTCCCAACGACATCACGAATTCAATGGTAACTAATTGATCTTGAACAGGTGCAATAGTAAGTATTGGGAGGTGTTTTTTAGTGGGTTTTGGTTGTAACTGTTTGAGTTTAATAGAGGATTACGTTTTACATTGTAAACAGGGATCGTATTCGGTCTCTTTTTATGTGGTGAATGCGGTGCCATCCTGGGCAAAACACGGCGTATCGCATGCTGCATTCTCCGTAAACCATACCATACTCCAACCCACGATCGTCCAGGCTTTTTTACCATCATTGCTAAAATTATAACCAGGTACCTTTGTACTCTGGAGGCGACATGGGACGACCTGGCAATATCTATCAACGAATCGACGGTACGCAGTGGCGCCACGTTTGGGTGGTTGGGGATATCCACGGTTGCTTCTCGATGCTGATGGCTAAACTGCGCCAGTACCGTTTTGATCCCTGGCAGGATCTGCTGGTTTCAGTGGGGGATGTTATCGACCGAGGACCAGACAGTTTGCGTTGCCTGAAATTATTGCGTAAACGCTGGATTGTCGCGGTCAGGGGGAATCATGAACAGATGGCGCTGGACGCGCTGGCGACGGGGGATCAATTCATGTGGTATATGAATGGTGGCTCATGGTTTGAGCAGGCGGAGCAACCGGCAGCGAAGTTTGCTCTTGAAGAGTGTTGGCAATTACCCTGGATTCTGGAGCTGCATTGTCAGAACGGCATACACGTTATTGCTCATGCCGATTATCCGGATGATGATTATCAGTGGCTAAAAGAGATCGATTTACAGCGGGTGCTGTGGGACCGCTCGAGGCTAATCAACAACGGTTGTGGGATTCGCGGCGCGGATCACTTCTGGTTTGGCCACACGCCGTTGCGCCATCGGCTGGATCGCGAGAATCTGCACTATATTGATACCGGTGCTGTATTTGGCGGCGAGTTAACGCTGGCACAACTGCAATAATCAAAAATCGCTGTATTCCTGGGCCGGATGCCAGAAACTGTCGATGTAGTCATCCGCAGGTAAACATCCGCCGTTACGAATACGTTGATCGTCCATCGATATCAGGCACTGCTGCTCAGTTTTGTAGACATCAACCACGATATCTTCACAACCGCCATCCAGATAGCACACAAAAAGAACCAGCGTGAACATTCCATCCTCAAATGGTAAAGCCATACCTGTAGTGTAGAAGATGTTGATAGATGAGGGAAATTAACCAAGAAATAACCCGTCTGGCGACGGGTTCTTTTTGAATCAGGCAAGGCGCATGATCCAGGCATCTGACTTACGATCGTAGTGTTCGCGAAATAGTACTGAATGTTCTCCGTTCAACAGGGCCGGGACACTGGTATCGGCATCCCAGGCATCCAGTTGCATACATAAATCCGGGTCGGATTTACACGGAATGGTTAACGTTCGGTCCCCCGGCGATTCGCCATGTAACTCGGCGTCGTCGATTTCAAAAGCGCCAATGCGCACACTGGTTTTCATCATCGTGCTCTCCGTTTATCTGCTGGTTGTGGTACGACCAGTTAAGTCGTCCATTTTTCAGCGTAGTCAACGTTAGCAAAAGCGCCAGTAAAAACGTGCGTTATCCCGTAAAGAGTTTGCCATCCCGGACAAGATCGCGTGGGTAGCTATTCTTCAGTCGCGATCCAATACGTTTTGCCAGACCGATAGGCTGATGCTGGAATGTAACCAGTACGTCGTCACTCGTCGGTGCGGTTTGCGGGTAAACATCTCTACCGCGATACCACTCTTCTGCTTCGGCAAGGGTCAGTTCGAATGCATGGCTGTGGTTCGGATCGGCGAGGGCGATAATGGCCTCATGCTGCCAGCGATACCCTTTATTGTGGGTTTCAGCCAGTTTGATCCCGAGTCGGGAAAAGCGAACCTTGCCAATCAGAGGTTCAATTTGAGTCGGGAACAGCCAGATCTCTTTATCGCGCTGCCACAGGCGTAAATTATCTTCCCACTGCAGTCCACAAGCGCTCGCGGCTTGCGTGACAAGCGAGGATTCACGTCCTTTCAGCGGGCTAAACGGAAAGTTACCGACTTTATATGTCGGCGCGGGTAGTGCAGGGATTGCAGCTGTTTTGCGCAAACGCGCAACGAAGAAACCTTCGCAATCGTAAATCTGCGGAAACACATGCAGGAATCCTTCCGGCGTCAGGGCGCGCTCGGCCTCCGGGAATAAATCGCCCAAAGGTAAAAACTCGACGGCATCCGGGTAGGTTTCAATCAACCACTGCATGATATTTTCATTTTCGTCACGATTAAGCGTACAGGTCGAGTAAACCAATGTGCCACCTGGACGCAGGGCGTGGAAGGCGCTGTCGAGCAGTTCGCGCTGGGTCGCGGCAATTTCCAGATTACTTTCTACGGACCAGTTTTTTAGCGCATCGGGGTCTTTACGCACCACGCCTTCACCGGAACACGGTGCGTCGAGCAATATGGCATCAAATGATTCCGGCAACGCAGCGCCAAATACTCGCCCGTCAAAATGGGTCAGGGCGACGTTGGCTATCCCGCAACGGCTGATATTGGCATGCAGGACTTTGACGCGACTGGCAGAAAACTCATTCGCCAGAATCGCGCCTCGATTATTCATTTTTGCGGCAATTTGCGTGGTTTTGGATCCGGGGGCTGCCGCGACATCCATTACGCGTTCCGGGGTATTGCCTTCGGCGAACAGCGCGGCGACAGGCAGCATTGAGCTGGCTTCCTGAATATAAAACAGGCCGCTTAAATGTTCTGCTGTGCTACCGAGCGGCACTGACTCTTCATCATCGCGTTCGATCCAGAAACCTTCAGCGCACCAGGGAACCGGAGTGAGAGACCAGTTGTAAGGTGCTGTCAGCGCGAGGAAATCGGCAACGGAGATTTTCAGCGTATTGACGCGAATACTGCGGCGCAACGGGCGCTGACAGGCAGCAAGAAAATCATCGAATGAGAGCGTGGAAGGCATTGCTTCACGCATTTGGATCAGAAAGGCGTCGGGAAAATAAGCCACTTGGTACCACCGGCAAAAAAACAGGTGCGCAGTGTAGCATAACTGCTCCGGCGTACGTACTCGCGCCGGAGCAGTGGATACATTAACGTGGCAGGGCGGTTCCCCATTCACGCCACTCTTTCGGTTCGCTTTCCAGCAACAGGAAGTGTTTACCTGCCTGCGCTTTAGGAGCCAGCGGTGTACCTGGTGGAGTAGCGAAGGCGATGCCTCCGCGAATAAATTGATTGAAGGTACCGGTCTTCACGACACCGCCGGTCAGGCCGAAGTCGAGATTGTAGCCGGATGCCAGCCAGAACACGGAGTTGTTGCGCACCAGATGCTGATAGCGCTGGCTAATGCGCATGGCAACCATCACGCGATCGGAAAGTGAGCCCAGCGTCAGCCCGGTGACGGTCCCCACTTCAATGCCTCTGAACAGGATCGGCGTACCGATATTCAGCGAACCTGCTTCCGGTGCTTCCACCACAATACTCAGACCATCGAGGTAACGAGAGTCGGTAATGGTGGCTTCCTGTAGCTCAAAATCACGGCGCGGATTGCCGCGTCCTGGTTCAACGTTGATATACGGCTGCAGGATTGTATCCAGATGCTCCACGCCCGCTGCCGAAATTTGCGGGGTGATCACGGAGAAGCGCGTACCGCTTCGGGCAAAGGTCTGCACGTATTCCGGGTACAGAACCGCTTTTGCCTGAACTTCGTTACGGGCGGTGATGAGCTCAAGCGTCTGGATCTGGCCGATATCTATTCCCAGGTAGCGAATCGGCATACCGGCAGCGAGTTTACCGGCATCGAACGCATGCAGAGTTATCTGGCCGCCTACCGCACGCGCGGCGGTTTCCGAAGCATAAAGAATACGCTTGTCGCCTTTACGTTGGCTGGCGCTGGCGCCGCTTAAATTATCGAAGCTGATCGCCCCTTTGAGCGCACGTGAAAGGGGAGATGCCTGTACGGTTAATCCGCTGCCGTTAAGCTGAACTTTTGCTCCGCCTTCGGCCCAGAACACGCTGTTGCTGGTCAACAGGTTGCGATATTCCGGTTTGATATGCAGATCGATATCAAACGCATCGGCGCGAGGACGAACGCTAATCACTTCACCGACCTCGAATTTGCGGTACAGAACTACCGAGCCGGCCTGCACATCAGGCAGCGTTTCGGCGCTCAGGCTGACCGTGGTGGTTGGCAGATCGCTCAGGCTGTTTTCAATTGCTTTTTCCAGGTTAGCGTACAGCGGGTAGCTTTTTTTCATTTCACCCTTAGTACCGGGCAAAATACGAATGCCGCCGCTGAGCCACTCACTGGCGCTGGCGCCAAGGAACTCCACGCCATCAAGTCCGACTTTGACATCCACGCGGCTGTTAACCACGAACTTACTGTCACCTTGCACCAGGTCACGATGCTGTGGTTCGACAGCAACGATAAATGAGACGCCTTTGCTGGAAAGCGTACGCTCAATCACCTGACCGACCTGTACGCCGTGGAGAATCAGCGGCTGGCCAGCATCAATACCGTAACTCTCCGGCGCGGTCAGCGTAAACGTCATGACGCCTGGATCGTGTAACAACGACTTCTCAGCGGGAATAACGACAAACTGGTTACGCGGCTCGCCTTCGCCAGGTACCAGCTCGAAAGTTTTACCTGTCAGCAGCGAACTGAGATTCGCATTGCTTAACGATAATTTAGGGCTGTGTAATTCAATTCGTGTGTTATCACGCAGCAGCGTTACAACGCTGGGATCGACCGTCATTTCGCCGGTGACTTTACCGCCTGGGTTTAAATCCAGTTTTGTGAGCTGACCGACTTCTAATCCTTGATACATCAGCGATGTTGAGCCTGCTTTGAGTCCATCTCCGCTGGGTAAATCAAGCTTGACGATCACTCCACGTTGGCTGTGTGCGAGATCCTGATATAGACCAAACGTGTCGTCTGCCGCAGCGGGTTTTGAGTCTTCGGGTGAATCAAAAGCAATGGCGCCGTTGACAAGCGCCGCCAGACTCTCCAGTTTTACCTTCGCGCCGCTAAGGCTGACATCCGCATCCACACCGGAGACGTTCCAGAAGCGGCTGCCTTTTTTCACCAGGTTGGTAAAACGGCGTTCGATCAGCACGTCGATGGTTACACCCTGGTTATTTGGGTTAATGGTGTAGTCATAGACCCGGCCCACCGGAATCTTACGGAAATAAACCAGCGAACCGCTATTAAGCGATCCGAGATCTGGGGCCCGTAGATGCAGCATTAAATCGCCATTATCCAGACGATACTTGGGCTGAGTGTCGAGGGCGACGAAATGATCCTCGGCCTCGCCAGTACCGGGCATCATGCCGATATAGTTGCCGCCAACCAACGCATCCAGACCAGAAACTCCAGCCAGCGACGCCTTTGGCGTGACCAGCCAGAACTGGGTATCTTTGCGTAGAGCATCTTTCATGCTCGATTTGATGCTGACGCGGACTTCAATTTTGCGTAGATCTTTGCTGAGGTTGATATCCTGCACCGTACCCACTTCAACGCCCTGATAGCGAACGGGAGTTCGGCCTGGCACAATGCCGTCCGCAGACATAAAGTCAATGGTCACGGTATTGCCGCGATCTTCATAGCTTCCCCAGATAAGCCATCCTGCGATCATCAGCGCGATGAACGGCAGTAGCCAGAACGGGGAGATACGGCGTTTTGTTTTAATCTGCGCTTCAGTCTGCGAAGCGGGCGTTTCCTGACTCATGTGCATCCCAAAGTAAGCGGCTGTCCAGCCATTCCACAGCAAGAATAGTCAATATTACGGCTGCGCCGAAATAAAACGCAGCCGGTCCCATAGTAAAAGCAAGTATCTGATCGCGATTTATCAGCGACATGGTTAACGCGATAACAAAGAGATCCAGCATCGACCAGCGGCCAATCCAGGTCACCATACGCAGTAGTTTTATACGGGTGCGCAACCCTTGTTCACATTTAAAGTGGATACTGAACAGCAACGTAAACATCACAATCACTTTGGTGAATGGCACTAGTATACTGGCGATAAACACGATCGCCGCTACGCCGACGTTGCTGTTTGCCAAAGACATTATGCCAGACAGGATTGTGTCTTCCTGCCGACCACCGTTGACATAAATTATCGAGATGGGCAGCAGGTTAGCAGGCAAAAGCAGGACAATCGAGGCCAGCAGAGCCGCCCAACACTTTTGGATACTTTGATTTCTGCGCCAGCGCAACGGGATATGGCAACGCGGGCAGCGACCCCGGGCGTCCGGATAACCGGTAAAATGGCAGCCAAGGCAGACACGGAGTTTTTCATCGGGCCGACGAGCCGGTCTTTGCGGGTAGAAACGGTCCCACAACTGCTCAACGTTAAGATGCGACAGCGTCAAAATACTGAGGATCACTAGCGCAATAAAAGCAAACAGCCCCACGCCTGGCTGCAAAAAAGCATAGTCCTGAACCTTGATTGATGCGACGCCAATGCCTACCAGATAAATATCGAGCATCACCCACTCTTTGAGCCTTTCCAGCATCAGCAGCACCGGGCGCAGGTTCATCCCGAGAATATTGCCAAACCACAGATAAGCAATTGAGGTCACCAGAATTAGTGGCGCACCGGCGACGCAAAAAAGCACGAAGGAGGCGGTGAGGGGGTCACCTTGTCGGGTCATTTGCCAGATGCCTTGCATCACATTGGCATCAATGCGCACGCCTAATAAATAGATGTGCAGGAGTGGCTCTCCCCAGGCAAAGGGCATCAGCAGCAACATGGTGAAAGCCATTGCCGCCAGTCGCGTTAACGACCAGTCGCGTCCGTCACGAATTTTTGCCTGGCAGCGTGGGCAAAAGGCACTTTGGTGCGAACGCATTTTAGGCAAGCTAAATATCAGGTCACATTCAGGGCAGCGATGATAATGCGCACGAGGTAGTGCCTCACCGATGGACCTGATGGCTATTTTTTTAGTTGGCGTGATGCGTGGTGTCGTTAAGGCCATGTATCGCGAATCAAATTGTTGAAGTAATGTTATCTTAACTCATGACGGGAATGATCTTGAGCATTAACGCATTTAATGTTTATTTTAGTAGGCTGCAGTTTTAAGTAAGACAACTAAGTGATTATATAATGAACAAAATAGAGCTATACACGGATCTGAACCGTGATTTTCAGGCATTGATGGCAGGCGAAACCAGTTTTCTGGCAACGCTGGCGAATACCAGCGCATTGTTGTACGAGCGTCTTGCAGAAGTGAACTGGGCGGGATTTTACCTGCTTGAGGACGATACGCTGGTGCTTGGTCCCTTCCAGGGCAAAATTGCCTGCGTGCGGATCCCGGTAGGGCGCGGTGTGTGCGGTACCGCAGTGGCGCAGAACCAGGTTCAGCGTATTGAGGACGTACATGCTTTTGATGGGCATATCGCTTGTGATGCCGCCAGCAACGCTGAAATCGTCCTGCCAATCACCGTCGAAAATCAGATAATCGGCGTGCTGGATATCGATAGCACGGCGTTTGGACGCTTTACTGAGGAAGATGAACAAGGTCTACGTACGCTGGTGGCACAGCTTGAAACCGTGCTTGCAACGACGGATTACAAAAAATTCTTTGCGCACGTCGCAGGATAATCAACGGATAACGTAGCAATTACTGATGACGTCATTATAATGTCGCCTGTTCATGCCTGCGCTTGTTGGCTACGTCCGTTGTAATCAGGAAATTTCATGGAAAATCAACCTAAGTTGAATAGCAGTAAAGAAGTCATCGCGTTTCTGGCCGAACGCTTCCCGCAGTGTTTTAGTGCGGAAGGCGAAGCGCGCCCACTGAAAATTGGCATTTTTCAGGATCTGGTAGAGCGTGTTGAGGGCGAAATGAACCTCAGCAAGACTCAGCTCCGTTCTGCCTTACGTCTCTATACTTCAAGCTGGCGCTATCTGTATGGCGTTAAATTGGGCGCAACGCGTGTTGATCTCGACGGCAACCCTTGTGGTGAGCTGGATGAACAACATGTTGAACATGCTCGCAAACAGCTGGAAGAAGCTAAAGCCCGTGTTCAGGCGCAACGCGCAGAGCAACAGGCGAAAAAACGCGAAGCGGCCGCTGCTGCCGGTGAAAAAGAAGACGCACCGCGTCGCGAGCGTAAGCCGCGTCCTGTACCGCGTCGTAAAGAAGGTGCTGAGCGTAAACCTCGCGCTGAAAAACCAGCAGAAAAAGCACCGCGTGCTCCTCGCGAAGAACAGCATACCCCGGTATCTGATATTTCAGTACTGACGGTAGGGCAGTCTCTGAAGGTGAAAGCAGGAAATAATGCGATGGATGCCACCGTATTAGAAATCACCAAAGATGGCGTCCGTGTACAGCTGAATTCGGGTATGTCTTTGATTGTACGCGCAGAACACCTGGTGTTCTGAAACGGAGGCCAGGCCTGGCATGAACACTTTTTTTAGGCTTACTGCGTTAGCTGGTCTGCTTGCATTAGCAGGCCAGGCACTTGCTGTGGAAGACATCACGCGTGCCGATCAAATCCCCGTTTTAAAGGAAGAAACCCAGCATGCGACGGTAAGCGAACGTGTGACGTCGCGTTTTACGCGATCACACTATCGCCAGTTCGATCTGGATCAGGCGTTTTCGGCAAAAATTTTTGACCGCTATTTGAATTTGCTCGACTACAGCCACAACGTGCTGTTGGCGAGTGATATCGAACAGTATGCAAAAAAGAAAACGGTCCTCGGCGATGAACTGCGCACCGGCAAGCTGGATGTCTTTTACGATCTCTATAATCTGGCGCAAAAACGCCGATTTGAACGTTATCAGTACGCATTAAGCGTACTGGCACGTCCAATGGATTTCACCGGTACCGACACCTTTAACCTCGACCGAAGCAAAGCGCCGTGGCCGAAAACCGAAGCAGAGCTTAACGCGCTGTGGGATGGCAAGGTTAAATTTGACGAACTCAGTCTGAAGCTGACCGGTAAAACCGATGCGGAAATTCGTGAAACGCTGACGCGCCGCTACAAGTTTGCGATTCGCCGTCTGGCGCAGACCAACAGCGAAGATGTGTTCTCACTGGCGATGACCGCGTTCGCCCGTGAAATCGACCCGCATACTAACTATCTCTCTCCTCGCAATACCGAGCAGTTCAATACTGAAATGAGCTTGTCTCTGGAAGGTATTGGTGCGGTTCTGCAAATGGATGATGACTACACCGTCATTAACTCCATGGTGGCAGGTGGTCCGGCAGCCAAGAGCAAGGCGATCAGCGTTGGCGATCGTATTGTCGGCGTCGGGCAGACGGGCAAGGGCATGGTCGATGTGATTGGCTGGCGTCTGGATGATGTCGTGGCGCTGATCAAAGGACCAAAAGGCAGCAAGGTACGCCTTGAAATTCTGCCTGCCGGTAAAGGTACCAAGACGCGCACTGTGACGCTAACGCGTGAACGCATTCGTCTCGAAGACCGCGCCGTGAAAATGTCCGTGAAAACCGTTGGCAAAGAAAAAGTTGGCGTACTGGATATTCCTGGCTTCTATGTAGGCCTGACTGATGATGTCAAAGTCCAGTTGCAGAAACTGGAAAAACAAAATGTCAGCAGTATTATCATCGATCTGCGTACCAACGGTGGTGGAGCACTGACTGAAGCGGTTTCGCTTTCCGGCCTGTTCATTCCTTCCGGCCCGGTGGTTCAGGTTCGTGACAATAACGGTAAAGTGCGTGAAGACAGCGACGCCGACGGCGTTGTGTACTACAAAGGCCCGTTGGTGGTATTGGTCGATCGCTTCAGCGCCTCAGCATCAGAGATTTTCGCTGCGGCAATGCAGGATTATGGCCGAGCGCTGATCGTTGGTGAACCAACCTTCGGCAAAGGCACCGTCCAGCAGTATCGCTCTCTGAACCGTATTTACGATCAGATGCTGCGTCCGGAATGGCCGGCGCTGGGTTCTGTTCAGTACACGATCCAGAAATTCTACCGCGTAAACGGTGGCAGCACGCAGCGTAAGGGCGTTACGCCAGATATCATCATGCCGACAGGTAATGAAGAAACTGAAACCGGCGAGAAGTTTGAAGATAACGCGCTGCCGTGGGACAGCATTGATGCGGCAACCTACACCAAGTCAGATAATCTGACGCCGTTCGGACCTGAATTGCTGAAAGAGCACAATGCACGTATTGCGAACGATCCTGAGTTCCAGTACATCATGAAGGACATTGCGCGTTTCAATGCGATGAAGGATAAGCGCAACATCGCTTCTCTGAATTACGCTCAGCGTGAAAAAGAGAATAACGAAGATGACGCAATGCGTCTGGCGCGCATTAACGATCGGTTTAAGCGTGAAGGCAAACCGCCGCTGAAGAAACTGGACGATCTACCGAAGGATTACCAGGAGCCAGATCCATACCTGGATGAAACGGTAAAAATCGCGCTCGACCTGGCGCATCTTGAAAAAGAAAAGCCAGCGGAACAGCCCGCGACCAGTCAATAACCTCAAACAGGCACAAGAAATTGTGCCTGTTTTTTTAACAAGTGCATGAAGACGTCAGTCTGATACGATAAAATGTAAAGTTGTGTCTTTCTGGTGACTTAGCACCTATGGATGCTTGAAAATAGCCATAAGACCCATACGATATGGGTAATCGCATAGTGCGTTTTGTTAAATTGAGGTTAAAAGAAAATTATGATGCGAATCGCGCTCTTCCTGCTGACGAACCTGGCTGTGATGGTCGTTTTCGGGCTGGTATTGAGCCTGACAGGGATCCAGTCAAGCAGCGTTCAAGGCTTGTTGATCATGGCACTGCTGTTTGGTTTTGGTGGTTCCTTCATTTCGCTGCTGATGTCCAAATGGATGGCGTTAAAATCCGTTGGCGGGGAAGTGATTGAACAGCCTCGCAATGAAAGAGAACGCTGGCTGATGAATACAGTCGCGAATCAGGCCCGCCAGGCCGGGATCGCTATGCCGCAGGTTGCAATCTACCATGCGCCAGATATTAACGCGTTTGCTACGGGCGCCCGCCGGGATGCCTCGCTGGTGGCTGTAAGTACTGGCCTGTTGCAAAACATGAGTCCGGATGAAGCCGAAGCGGTTATCGCGCATGAGATCAGCCACATTGCTAATGGCGATATGGTTACCATGACGTTAATTCAGGGTGTGGTGAACACCTTCGTTATCTTTATCTCGCGTATTCTTGCGCAGATTGCCGCTGGGTTTATGGGCGGCAACCGCGATGAGGGAGAAGGTAGCAACGGTAACCCGTTAATCTACTTTGCGGTAGCAACGGTACTGGAGCTGGTATTTGGTATTCTGGCGAGCATTATTACGATGTGGTTCTCACGCCATCGTGAATTCCATGCGGATGCCGGCTCAGCGAAACTGGTGGGGCGTGAAAAAATGATCGCCGCGCTGCAGCGCCTGAAAACCAGCTATGAGCCGCAGGAAGCGACCAGCATGATGGCGTTCTGCATCAACGGTAAATCCAAATCGTTGAGTGAGCTGTTTATGACTCACCCGCCGTTGGACAAACGTATTGAAGCGCTGCGCAGCGGTGAATACCTGAAATAATTGGTAGCAGACTAAAAATAAAAAGCGCGTCGACAGACGCGCTTTTTTTATGCCTGAACTCGCGGTTGTGTGACACGTAAGCCACTCACGATTGCGGCCAGAGAAGCCAGAATACCCGCTGTTATCAGCGAGATATGTGTTCCGCTGTCACCAAACTGATTTAGCATCAGCGCAACCAGTGCGGCCCCGGTACTCTGACCCAGTAAGCGCGCCGTTCCGAGCATTCCGCTCGCGCCTCCGCTACGATCACGCGGTGCGGAGGTGATGATGGTGTGATTATTCGGTGACTGGAACAAGCCAAAACCCGCACCGCACAAAATCATTGGCCAGATGATATTAAAATCGGAAGGTGATGCGGGCAGCAACACCAGCGAAAACAGCCCACATGCCATCACTGCCATGCCCAGCGCGCCCAGCAGACCCGCATGAACACGTTCAATCAGATATCCCGCCAGTGGGGCCATCACCATGGTTGCCAGCGGCCATGGTGTCAGCAGCAGGCCTGTTTCAACCTCGCTGCGCCCGAGAACCGTTTGCATGAAAAAGGGCAGGGAAACCATTGCCAGCATTTGCGCGCTGAATGAACAGATTGAGGTACAAATAGAGAGTGAAAACAGCGGAATGCGTAGCAGATCAACCGGCAATAACGGTACTGGCAATGCGAGTTGGCGGCGGATAAAGAAAAAACCTACCACGAGAAGCCCCACAAGTTCAGCACCAATCAATTTTAGCGACTGTCCCTGTGCAAACCCGCTGAGTGCCGTGATTAACAAACCGAATGTTAAGGCGTTCATCACTGCGCTGGGCAGATCAAAGCGCGGTTTATTGCTACGTGAAGAATTGGGCGGCAGAAAACGCATGGCCAGAAGCAGGGCGATGATCCCCAGCGGGACGTTAATCAGAAATAGCCATTTCCACGAGGCTATAGAAAGAATAGCCGCCGCAATAGTCGGACCCGCTGCCGAGGAGACTGCCACAATAAAGGAGTTAATACCCATTCCGCGGCCAAGCTGGCGCTGAGGATAAATGAGTCGGATCAATGCCGTATTAACGCTCATCAGCGCCGCGCCGCCAAATCCCTGAGCCACGCGCGCTAACGTCAGCATATGCAGCGAGTCTGATAAGGCACAAAACAGCGACGCCAACAGAAACACAACCAGACCACACTTATAAATGCGTCGGTAGCCAAACATATCACCTAAAAAAGAGAGCGATAACAGCGAAACAACGATCGCAATTTGGTAGGCGTTCACAATCCAGATTGAGCTGGCGGGTGAGGCCTGAAGATCGGTGGCAATAGTGGGGAGGGCAACGTTCGCTATTGCGCCGTCGAGTACTGCCATAGAGATGCCAATAACAATGGTTAAAATTGCGCCATATCGCTGGGGCAATGGCAGACCATCGGTCTGAGTTTTTTCCATAGGAAGTCAATATTGTCGGAAATTATGATGAGAATAATAATTTTAGCATTGATATTCAGGCGTTAGGTCGCAGATTTGTAACTAAGTAAGCAAAGAGCGATTGCGAGGGCTGATACGTGAAATTATAATAAAAACCGGTTCTGATTTTTATAAAACACTCGAAAGGGGTGATAAATGGCAATCGCAGATCTGGATAAACAACCCGATTCTGTATCTTCCGTGCTGAAGGTTTTTGGCATTCTGCAGGCGCTGGGTGAAGAGCGCGAAATTGGTATTACCGAGTTGTCGCAACGCGTCATGATGTCAAAAAGCACCGTTTATCGCTTTTTGCAGACCATGAAAACGCTGGGTTATGTGGCACAAGAAGGGGAATCTGAGAAATACTCACTGACCCTGAAATTATTCGAGCTGGGTGCTCGCGCGTTACAAAACGTCGATCTTATCCGTAGCGCTGATATTCAGATGCGCGAACTTTCTCGCCTGACCAAAGAGACAGTACACCTTGGCGCACTGGATGAAGACAGCATCGTCTACATCCACAAAATCGACTCCATGTACAATCTGCGCATGTATTCTCGCGTAGGTCGCCGTAATCCGCTGTACAGCACGGCTATCGGTAAAGTTCTGCTGGCATGGCGTGACCGCGATGAAGTGAAGCAGATTCTGGACGGTATTGAGTACAAACGCAGCACCGACCGTACTATTACCAATACTGAGGAGCTGCTGGTACTGCTGGATAAAGTACGCGAGCAGGGCTACGGTGAAGATAACGAAGAACAGGAAGAAGGTCTGCGCTGCATCGGTGTACCGGTATTTGACCGTTTCGGTGTAGTGATTGCAGGCTTGAGTATTTCATTCCCGACGCTGCGTTTCTCAGAAGAACGTTTACACGAGTATGTGGCGATGCTGCATACGGCTGCGCGTAAAATTTCAGAACAAATGGGTTATAACGACTATCCGTTCTAATCTGACGTAATAGCATCAACGTAAAAACCCCAGGTATTATTGTATCTGGGGTTTTTTATGAACAGTCATAACGTTAGTTGTGCAAATAACGTAGCGAATGAATTGTTGCTATATTAACCGTTATCAATAATGACCGTACTTTTTCTTAACAAAGGACAATCCGACAGGCCAATGATACCGCTGTTTGTGTGGACGTATTGCGCGGTGCTGGTTCCGCGGGCGGTCAGATATTGGCATTGCAAACCCAGACCTGCTGCATTCTCCTTACTTCCAATCAAAATTCCGTAGCCGCTCAGTAATAAACCGA
>ERZ1026931.7-NODE-7-length-93582-cov-13.273397_pt1 | contig 93582 bp, 84 predicted proteins | sample MGYA00519253_ERZ1026931 | MGnify/ENA primary metagenome ERZ1026931 (study PRJEB26926, sample SAMN06164831) | human gut metagenome | biome: ENVO:00009003; feature: ENVO:2100002; material: ENVO:00002003 | host: Homo sapiens | place: USA | collected 2012 ... | reverse complement strand
GAATGGAATAACGGGCTGGCGTCTGGCGACGAACCGCGTCAAACCCATTTTCTGCAGGTAAAATCACCAGATTCGCAGAATTCCCCACGTTCAGACCGTAGTCCTGCAGGTGCAGGGTTTTCGCGCTGTGGGTGGTGACCAGGTTCAGCCCATCGTTAATCTGTCCGTATCCCATCAACTGGCACACGTGTAATCCCATATGCAACACCTGCAGCATATTCGCAGTGCCTAGCGGATACCACGGATCGAATACGTCATCATGACCGAAGCAGACGTTGATTTCCGCCTCCAGCATCTCTTTGACGCGCGTAACACCGCGACGTTTAGGATACGTGTCAAAGCGTCCTTGCAGGTGAATATTCACCAGTGGATTTGCGACAAAGTTAATACCGGACATTTTCAACAGACGGAAAAGACGGGAAGCATACGCGCCGTTATAGGAATGCATCGCCGTAGTATGGCTGGCGGTCACACGCTCGCCCATATTGTAGCGATGCGCCAGCGCCGCAACGGTTTCAACAAAGCGGGATTGCTCATCATCGATTTCGTCACAGTGCACGTCGATAAGCCTGTCGTATTTTTGCGCCAGAGCGAAAATCTTATGCAGCGACTCCACGCCATATTCACGCGTGAATTCAAAGTGTGGGATCGCGCCAATGACGTCGGCGCCCAGACGCACGGCTTCCTCTAAGAGCGCCTCACCGTTGGGATAAGAAAGAATGCCTTCTTGCGGGAACGCGACGATCTGCAGCTCTACCCACGGCGCGACTTCTTGCTTCACCTCCAGCATGGCTTTTAGCGCCGTCAACGTAGGGTCGGAAACGTCAACGTGCGTACGAACATACTGAATGCCGTTGGCCATCTGCCACTTAAGGGTCTGCATGGCGCGCGCTTTAACGTCTTCGTGAGTGAGCATTGCCTTACGTTCGGCCCAGCGCTCAATGCCCTCAAACAACGTGCCAGACTGATTCCAGCTCGGCTCGCCCGCGGTTTGCGTAGTGTCCAGATGGATATGTGGTTCAACGAACGGTGGGATAGCCAGACCGCCTTCAGCATCAAGCACTTCACCCTGTGGTAACGTCGCAGTGTCTTGAGGCTCGATACGGCTAAAGCGCCCGTTTTCAATCGTGATTTGCCACAACCCTTCACGTCCCTGTAAACGCGCCTGATGAATGGTGATGTTATTATTCTGCATGGCTGACCTCCGGTGATTTAGCAAGGCTGCGATTTAAAAGGGGATTCAGCAGGATATAGCTGAATACGCCGCCGAGTACGGCGTTGACGGGCACAATACCGGGAATATAGTGACCTGCGGCAATGCCCAGTGCAACGGACAGGATCGCTACCCAGTTTACGGGAATAAATTGCGCTTTGCTGAAGTCGGCATAGCGGCGATGGTTCAGCAGATAGTCAGCGATAATCACCCCGCCGATTGGGGGGATCGCTGCCGACAGAAATGTCAGCCAGCCGACAAAGTTATTGTAAAGCCATAGCGCGCACAGTGTGCCGATAATACCGTTAGCCACTGACAGCGTACGGCTGGAAAGGCCGGTAATATTGGCAAATCCCAGACCTGAGGCGTATAGCGCGTTGTCATTGGTAGTCCAGATATTCAAGCCGAGTACCACAATCGCGGGCAGCAGCAGTCCCTGGGCAATCATCACGTCAGAGATATCCGCCTGTCCAACCGCAGCCGCGCCCGCAGCGCCGAAGATGAACATCAAGGAGTTACCAAGGAAAAACGCCACCATGGCGATCAGCACCGCGCCTTTGGCGTTGCGGCCAAAACGGACGAAGTCAGCGGTTAACGTTCCTGCGCTGACAAACGAACCGACCACCAGCGCCAGTGCGGTTGAGAAATTAAGCGGCGTTTGCGGCACTATCGCTTTTAAATGGTCTAAACCGCCGACATCGCTTACCGCCAGCCAGACAGAGTAGCTGCCAAGAATGACGATGGCAGGTACGGCGATGATAGACAAAACGGTCAGTGCCGAGATGCCAAAAAAGATGGTTAGGGTCATCAACAGCCCGGAAACCGCAATCAGGATATTAACGTCAATCCCCGTCGCTTTACCTACCGGGATAGCGAACATGGCCACACCGACGCCAAACCAGCCTACCTGTGTACCGCCTAATAGCAGGGAGGGAAGCCATGAACCTTTCACACCAAATGAGTAACGCGCCAGAAGGTGGGTTGAGAGCCCCGTTTTTGCGCCGATAAAACCGAGAAATGCAGTGTAAATACCGAGGAGAAGATTACCGAAGAGAACTGCCAGGAAGAAATCATTATAAGAAAGACCGGTACCGAGTGTGCCACCGGTCCACATACTGGCGGAAAAGAATGTGAGTCCCAACATCACAAACGTTAGTGGAACTACGCCTTTTCGCGCCGCCAGAGGGACGGGGCCCTGGCTATAATTGTTGTCCTGCGACACAACGCCTCCATGAATTTTGCCCAAAAAATCCGCCGCATCATATACAGTTCTCAGAATAAAGCAAACGTTTCCGTATGATATTTTCTTGATAATTATTCGTGGGGTTAATGGTTCGCTGGTTTTTCTCCGTCGTCAGTGAACCACCGCGTGCGAGTTGAGTTTCCAGCATGGTTTGCGAGCGGCTTTCGAAGAATGATTCCGCATGTATTTTGCGGAGAAATATTGGCTCCCCATCCATCAGCGTCAGGCTGTGGCAGGGGAGCCAGAGGTATTATACTTCCAGGTAGTTCAGGATACCGTCCGCCGCTTTACGACCTTCGGCAATCGCGGTGACCACCAGATCCGAACCGCGCACGATGTCGCCACCAGCGAAGATTTTCGGGTTGCTGGTCTGGAAGGCATTGTCGCTGCGCTCTGGGGCAATAATGCGACCCTGAGAATCCAGTTCGACGCTATGTTTTGCCAGCCACTCCATACTGTGCGGACGGAAGCCAAACGCCAGTACCACCGCATCAGCCGGAACAACATGCTCGGAACCGGCGATAATCTCCGCGCGGCGACGGCCCTTCGCATCCGGTTCGCCCATTTCAGTACGCGCCATTTTCACGCCGCACACTTTACCGTTGGCATTCACTTCCACGCCTAAGGGTTGGATGTTGAACTGGAACTCGACGCCTTCTTCACGCGCATTTTTCACTTCGCGTTTGGAACCCGGCATGTTCTCTTCGTCACGACGATAGGCGCAGATAACGTGTGCAGCGTTCTGGCGAACCGAGGTCCGCACGCAGTCCATCGCGGTATCGCCGCCGCCGAGAACGACGACGCGTTTGCCTTCCATACTGATGTACGGTTCGTCGCTGCTTTCGCCAAAGCCCATCAACTGTTTGGTATTGGCTATCAGGAACGGCAGGGCGTCAAATACGCCGGAAGCGTCTTCGTTTTCCAGCCCACCGCGCATCGACTGATAGGTACCTACGCCAAGGAAAACGGCGTCATAATCTTTCAGCAGGGAGTCAAGTTGTACATCGCGGCCCACTTCCACGTTCAATTTGAACTCAATGCCCATACCGGTGAAGATCTCACGCCGACGGGTCATGACTTCTTTCTCCAGCTTGAAAGCCGGAATACCGAAGGTCAGCAGACCGCCAATTTCCGGGTGACGATCAAAGACCACCGCCTTCACGCCGTTACGGGTCAGCACATCAGCACAGGCCAGGCCTGCCGGACCCGCACCGATGATCGCCACACGCTTGTCGGTTTGACGCACGCCGGTCATATCCGGACGCCAGCCCATTTCGAATGCTTTATCGTTGATATAGCGCTCGATGTTGCCGATAGTTACCGCGCCGAACTCATCGTTCAGCGTACAGGATCCTTCACACAGACGATCCTGCGGGCACACGCGGCCACAGACTTCCGGCAGAGTGTTGGTCTGGTGCGACAGCTCTGCCGCTTCAAAAATACGTCCCTCGTTCGCCAGCTTCAGCCAGTTCGGGATGTAGTTATGCACCGGGCACTTCCACTCGCAGTACGGGTTACCGCAGGACAGGCAGCGGTCTGCCTGCGCTTTGGCCTGGCCTTCGGAAAACGGCTCGTAGATCTCAATAAACTCGATCTTACGGATCTTCAGCGGCTTCTTAGGCGGATCAACGCGCTGCAGGTCGATAAATTGGTATACGTTCTGACTCATTGCTGCTACCCCTTACTGCGCCTGCACACGCAGCTCTGCTGCGCTACGACTACGGTGACCCAACAGTGCTTTCACATCACTGGATTTTGGTTTTACCAGCGCGAATTTCGCCGAGAATGCTGGCCAGTTAGCCAGGATCTCTTCGCCGTGTGAAGAGCCGGTATGCTGTACGTGCTCGGTAATCAAACCGCGCAGGTGTTCCTCGTGGATCGCCAGCGAGTCCACGCTCAGCACTTCTACCAGTTCCGGGTTCACGCGTTTGCGGAATTCACCGTCTTCGTCGAGCACGTAGGCGAATCCGCCCGTCATACCCGCTCCGAAGTTGACGCCCGTTTTTCCGAGAATACAGACGATGCCGCCGGTCATATATTCGCAGCCGTTGTCGCCAATACCTTCAACTACGGTGATTGCGCCGGAGTTGCGTACCGCAAAGCGCTCACCCGCACGACCCGCGGCAAACAGACGGCCACCTGTAGCGCCATACAGACAGGTGTTACCAATGATGCTCGCCTCATGGCTACGGAAAGCAGAGCCAACCGGAGGACGCACTGCCAGCAGGCCGCCCGCCATACCTTTACCGACATAGTCGTTGGCATCGCCGGTCAGATACAGCTCCACGCCGCCCGCGTTCCACACGCCAAAGCTCTGGCCTGCGGTACCGCTGAAGTGCGCTTTGATCGGGTCAGACGCCAGCCCCTGATCGCCGTGTGTCTGAGCGATATAGCCCGACAGCGACGCACCAACGGAACGGTCGGTGTTGCGGATATCGAACCAGAAGGTTTTGCTCTGGCGCTCGTCGACATACGGTTTCGCCTGCTGTAACAACTGGGCGTTCAGCACGCCGTTATCAAACGGTGGGTTGTTCTCGGTGCAATGCAGCGCTTTACCCGGATGCGGTTCGGCGGTTTCCAGCAGACGAGACAGCTCCAGTTTCTGTTGCTTAGCGGTAAACCCTTCCAGCTCTTTGAGCAGGTCGGTACGACCAATCAGATCCACCAGACGCTTCACGCCCAGTTGCGCCATCAGCTCACGGACTTCGCGGGCGATAAATTCAAAGTAGTTAGTCACTTTGAACGGCAGGCCGTGATAGTGGTTCTTACGCAGTTTGTCGTCCTGAGTCGCCACGCCGGTTGCGCAGTTGTTCAGGTGGCAAATACGCAGGTATTTACAGCCCAGCGCCACCATTGGGCCGGTACCGAAGCCGAAGCTTTCCGCACCCAGAATCGCCGCTTTAATGATATCGACACCGGTTTTCAGACCGCCATCGACCTGCAGACGAATCTTGTGACGCAGGCCGTTAGCGACCAGTGCCTGCTGGGTTTCCACCAGGCCGAGTTCCCATGGGCAGCCCGCGTATTTCACCGAGGAGAGCGGGCTTGCGCCGGTGCCGCCATCGTAGCCAGCAATGGTGATCAGGTCCGCATAGGCTTTCGCCACGCCCGTGGCGATGGTGCCAACGCCCGGTTCGGAAACCAGCTTCACGGAGATCATCGCTTTCGGGTTGACCTGTTTGAGGTCGAAAATCAGCTGCGCTAAATCCTCGATAGAGTAGATATCGTGGTGCGGCGGCGGGGAGATCAACGTCACGCCCGGTACCGAATAGCGCAGTTTAGCGATGTACGGGGTGACTTTATCACCCGGTAACTGACCGCCTTCGCCAGGCTTCGCGCCCTGAGCGACTTTAATCTGAATGACATCGGCATTGACCAGATACGCCGGAGTTACGCCAAAGCGACCGGAGGCAACCTGCTTAATGCGCGACACCTTGTTAGTGCCGTAGCGCGCCGGGTCTTCACCGCCTTCACCGGAGTTTGAGTTACCGCCGATGCTGTTCATGGCTTCAGCCAGCGCTTCGTGCGCTTCGGGGCTTAATGCGCCGATGGACATCGCCGCGGTATCAAAGCGTTTAAACAGTTCGGTTGCGGGTTCTACTTCGTCAATGCTTACAGCTTCGTCGCCAGGCGTGATCGCCAGCAGATCGCGCAGCGTGGCCGCCGGACGCTCATTGACCAACTTGGCATATTCCTGATAGTCGCTGTACTCGCCGCTTTGTACCGCCTGTTGCAGCGTGCGCACCACATCCGGGTTGTAGGCATGGTATTCGCCGCCGTGGACGTATTTGAGCAAACCGCCCTGACTGATAGGCTTACGTGCCAGCCAGGCATGTTTGGAGAGGTTCAGCAAATCCTGCTGGAAGTCGCTAAACCCTGCGCCGCTGATGCGGCTGACCACGCCCTGGAAGCACAGTGCCACGACATCATCGTGCAGACCAACCGCTTCAAACAACTTCGAACAGCGGTAAGAGGCGATGGTCGAGATGCCCATTTTGGACATGATTTTGTACAGACCTTTGTTGATGCCGTTACGGTAGTTCAGCATCACGGTCCGATAATCTTTGGCAATCGCCTGAGTGTCGATCAGCCGTCCCAGCGTTTCATACGCGAGATACGGATAAATGGCCGTCGCGCCAAAGCCGAGCAGGACAGCAAAATGGTGCGGGTCGCGGGCACTGGCGGTTTCAACGATGATGTTGGCGTCGCAACGCAGGCTTTGTTCTACCAGTCGCGTTTGCACTGCGCCCACGGCCATCGGTGCCGGAACCGGCAGGCGGTTTTTCGCGATGTTACGGTCAGAGAGCACCAGCAGCACCGTACCGTTACGCACCATCTGTTCCGCCTTATCGCACAATGCTTTGACGGTCTCTTCGAGCGTGGTTTCGGTCACGTCGAAGGTGATGTCGAGGCGGTCAGCGCGATAATGCTCCTCTTTCATAGTGGTGAGCTGGGTAAAATCGGAGTACAGCAGGATCGGCGATTTAAAGCTCAGGCGGTGTGCCTGACCTTCGGCTTCGCAGAAGACGTTCATCTCACGACCGATGCTGGTGGCCAGCGACATGACGTGCGCTTCGCGCAGTGGGTCGATCGGCGGGTTAGTCACCTGCGCGAACTGCTGGCGGAAGTAGTCATAAATGATGCGTGGCTGACTTGAAAGCACCGCAAACGGGGTATCATCACCCATTGAACCGACCGCTTCCTGACCGTTTTCACCGAGCACGCGGATCACGGAATCCAGCTCTTCGGCGCTGTAGTTAAACTGTTTCTGGTAGCTGGCGAGGGTGTCATCGTCCAGTTCACGGCTGCCGACCTGATCGTCAGCCAGGTCTTCGAACGGCACCAGGCGGCGGACGTTTTTCTCCATCCACTCTTTGTACGGATGGCGGCTTTTCAGATCGTCATCGGTTTCGGCGGAGTGCAGAATGCGCCCGCTGCGGGTATCGATAACCATCAGCTCGCCAGGGCCGACGCGACCTTTCTCGACGACTTCATCCGGCTGATAATCCCAGATCCCAACTTCAGAGGCGCAGGTAATCAGCTTGTCTTTGGTGATGACGTAGCGCGCCGGACGCAGGCCGTTACGGTCAAGGTTACAGGCGGCAAATCGACCGTCGGACATAACAATACCCGCTGGGCCATCCCACGGCTCCATGTGCATGGAGTTAAAGTCAAAGAACGCGCGCAGCTCCGGGTCCATATCCGGGTTGTTCTGCCAGGCTGGCGGCACCAGTAAACGCATGGCGCGGATGATGTCCATCCCACCAGCCAGCAGCAGTTCCAGCATGTTATCCATCGAACTTGAATCTGAGCCGGTTTCGTTAACGAACGGTGCGGCGTCGTGCAGGTCAGGGATCAGCGGCGTCTGGAATTTATAGGTACGTGCACGTGCCCACTGGCGGTTGCCGGTGATGGTGTTGATTTCACCGTTATGTGCCAGGTAGCGGAACGGCTGTGCCAGCGGCCACCGTGGTACGGTGTTGGTGGAGAAACGCTGGTGGAACAGGCAGATGGCCGATTCCAGACGCAGATCCGCCAGGTCCAGGTAAAAGCGCGGCAGATCCGCCGGCATACACAGACCTTTATAGATATTGACCAGGTTCGACAAGCTACAGACGTAGAAGTCTTTATCGTCCTGGAGGCGTTTTTCGATACGACGACGCGCGATGAACAGGCGGCGCTCCATATCACGCGGACGCCAGCCCGCAGGGGCATTGACAAAAATTTGCTCGATACGAGGCAGGGAGGAGAGGGCGATTTCACCGAGAACACCTTCGTTGGTCGGCACGTCGCGCCAGCCGACAATCGACAGGGTCTCCTGCTGTAATTCTTCTTCAACAATGCGGCGAGAAGCCGCAGCCAGTTCAGCGTCTTTATTTAAAAAGATCATGCCGACGGCGTAGTTTTTAGCTAAACGCCAGCCGCGCTCTTGCGCCACGATGCGGAAAAAGCGGTCAGGTTTTTGTAACAGCAAACCGCAACCATCGCCGGTTTTACCATCGGCAAGAATTGCGCCACGGTGCTGCATGCGGGCCAGTGCGTGTATGGCGGTACGCACTACCTTGTGGCTAGGTTCGCCTTCTATGTGGGCGATCAGGCCGAAACCACAGTTATCCCTCTCAAGGGATTTATCGTACAACATATCAGTGAACCTCCCCAGGCTCTGCGGGATTCCCATCTGGACCGTTGCGCACGGGCACACCAAGAGCATGGCGACGGGGTTTGCGTGTCATACGCTTACCTCGCATTCGCCCTCTTTATCCTTTTCGCATAGGTCAAACAAGTTTGAGGACTTGCTTCAGAGGGAATCTCAATTACTGCATAAATATGATGAGCAGACTGCTCATCCAGAAAGCTTCCAGCGGATTTCCACGTTATCGGGAATCCACACACAGGTCAAATGGCAATCTTATTTATGCAAAAATGTGCTATAGGGCGATTAACTTTATGAATATGTTGAAATTTAAGGCTTTTTTACATTGATTTAACGCAAGGGGAATGGAGAGGGAAGTGTGATCTGTCTCACTGTCAGAAAGGCTGTATATCCCCCGTCCTCCCTTTGTTTATCGCTATGCCTGGTATTTTATGCTGGTTTTTAGAGTTTTGGCGTCTTAAAGATACTGTTTTTATGCTGAGAGTATAAGAAGATAAAAAAAACAGTCGGATATAAGGAAAAGTAATTTCATTTTGAATGAATGAAATTTCGATTATTTTGATTTGTTATGCAATAAATAAAGGCACGCCAGGGCGATTGATCCAGGTCATCGCCGACTGGGGCAAAAAATGGCAGGCTTTGGCCTCTTTTCAAGGCGCGGTCTACCAGATTATGCAGTTACAGAAATTAGTCAATATGTTTGGTGGGGATCTTTCTCGCCGTTACGGGCAAAAGGTTCATAAACTCACGCTTCACGGCGGCTTTAGCTGTCCAAATCGTGATGGCACCATCGGACGTGGTGGATGTACTTTCTGCAATGTCGCCTCGTTTGCCGATGAAGCGCAGCAGCACCATTCTATTGCCGAGCAGCTTGAGCATCAGGCGCATCTGGTCAATCGCGCGAAACGCTATCTGGCCTATTTCCAGGCTTATACCAGCACCTTTGCTGAAGTGCAGGTGCTACGTTCGATGTATCAGCAGGCGGTCAGCCAGGCCAGTATCGTCGGTTTATGCGTTGGGACGCGCCCCGACTGCGTGCCGGATGCGGTACTCGATCTGCTTTGCGAGTATAAAGACCTCGGCTATGAGGTATGGCTGGAGCTTGGTTTGCAAACCGCGCATGACAAAACCTTGCACCGTATTAACCGCGGCCATGATTTTGCCTGTTACCAACGCACTACGCGACTGGCACGCGAGCGCGGGCTGAAAGTGTGCTCACACCTGATTGTCGGTCTGCCGGGAGAAGGGCAGACGGAATGTCTGCAAACCATGGAGCGTGTGGTGGAGACGGGGGTTGACGGTATTAAGCTGCATCCGCTGCATATTGTGAAAGGCAGTACGATGGCGAAAGCCTGGGAAGCCGGGCGGCTGAACGGAATTGAACTGGACGACTATACGGTCACCGCCGGGGAGATGATCCGCCATACGCCGCCAGAGGTGATTTATCATCGCATTTCCGCCAGCGCGCGTCGCCCAACGCTGTTGGCGCCGCTATGGTGTGAAAACCGCTGGACCGGGATGGTCGAACTGGATAAGTACCTTAACAAGCACGGAGTGCAAGGCTCGGCGCTCGGTACGCCATGGGTGCAGCCTGAGAACTAACCCTCCGTAGGCCGGCTAAGGCAAAGCCGACATCCGGCAATCTGCGCCTGCTTGCCTGATGGCGCTTTGCTTATCAGGCCTACGATGACCTCTCCGCGTTCATTTCACCGATAACCTCCGCATTTCTTGCACAATCTTCAACGTCACGCTGAGAATTGAGTATTATTGTGCCAAGTTGTCGTGAAGGAACCCTCTATGAAGCAAATCCGTATGCTGGCGCAATATTACGTCGACCTGATGATGAAGTTAGGTCTGGTGCGCTTTTCGCTGCTGTTGGCGCTGGCTCTGGTCGTGTTGGCAATTGTGGTGCAGATGGCTGTCACCATGGTGCTGCATGGCCAGGTAGAAAGCATTGATGTCATCCGCTCTATCTTTTTTGGTCTGTTAATTACCCCCTGGGCCGTCTATTTCTTGTCCGTGGTGGTGGAGCAACTTGAGGAGTCCCGGCAACGCCTGTCACGACTGGTACAAAAGCTGGAAGAGATGCGCGAGCGCGATCTCAAGCTCAATGTGCAGTTGAAAGATAATATTGCCCAGCTCAATCAGGAAATTGTTGAGCGTGAAAAAGCTGAAGCAGAGCGCCAGGAAACATTCGAGCAACTGAAGGTTGAAATCAAAGAGCGCGAAGAAGCGCAGATCCAGCTTGAGCAACAGTCTTCCTTTTTACGCTCTTTCCTGGATGCCTCGCCGGATCTGGTTTTTTATCGCAATGAAGATAAAGAGTTTTCCGGCTGTAACCGTGCCATGGAGCTGCTGACTGGCAAAAGCGAAAAGCAGCTGGTGAACTTAAAACCGGCTGACGTTTACTCTCCTGAAGCGGCTGAAAAGGTGATTGAGACCGACGAGAAGGTGTTCCGTCATAATGTTTCGCTCACCTACGAACAGTGGCTGGACTACCCGGACGGGCGCAAAGCCTGCTTTGAAATTCGCAAAGTCCCTTACTATGACCGCGTAGGTAAGCGACATGGTCTGATGGGCTTTGGGCGCGATATTACCGAGCGTAAGCGTTATCAGGACGCGCTTGAGCGCGCCAGCCGCGATAAGACCACTTTCATTTCTACCATCAGCCATGAGCTGCGTACCCCGCTTAACGGCATTGTCGGCTTAAGCCGGATCCTGCTGGATACGGATCTGACCGCGGAGCAGGAAAAATACCTGAAAACAATCCATGTCTCTGCCGTGACGCTGGGGAATATTTTCAACGATATTATCGACATGGATAAGATGGAGCGACGTAAAGTCCAGCTCGATAACCAGCCTGTTGATTTCACCAGCTTTATGGCGGATCTGGAAAACCTCTCTGGCCTACAGGCGCAGCAAAAAGGGCTGCGTTTTGTGCTTGAGCCAACGCTACCGCTACCGCATAAGGTCATTACCGACGGAACGCGTCTGCGTCAGATCCTGTGGAATCTGATCAGCAACGCCGTGAAGTTTACCCAGCAGGGGCAGGTGACCGTGCGGGCGCGCTATGACCAGGGGAATATGCTGCATTTCGAAGTTGAAGATTCCGGGATCGGCATTCCGCAGGATGAGCAGGATAAAATCTTCGCCATGTATTATCAGGTGAAGGACAGCAACGGCGGTAAACCGGCCACGGGGACAGGGATTGGTTTGGCCGTGTCGAAGCGTCTGGCGAAAAACATGGGCGGTGATATTACGGTTTCCAGCCAGGCAGGAAAAGGGTCTATTTTCACGCTGACCGTGCATGCCCCTGCGGTAGCGGAAGAGATTGAAGACGCGTTTGAAGACGATGAAATGCCGCTGCCAGCCCTGAATGTGCTGCTGGTGGAAGACATTGAACTGAACGTAATTGTTGCGCGCTCCGTGCTGGAAAAATTAGGCAACAGCGTGGATGTCGCGATGACCGGGAAAGCCGCGCTGGAAATGTTTACGCCGGGTGAATATGACCTGGTGCTGCTGGATATTCAGCTACCGGATATGACCGGTCTGGATATCTCGCGGGAGCTGACGCAAAAATACGCCCGTGAAGATCTGCCGCCGCTGGTTGCACTCACAGCCAACGTACTGAAAGATAAAAAAGAGTATCTGGACGCAGGCATGGACGACGTGCTGAGTAAGCCGCTGTCGGTTCCGGCGCTAACCGCCATGATCAAAAAATACTGGGATACCCGAAACGAAGAGGAGAGCACTGTGACATCTGAAGAAAGCAGTAAATCGCAAGCGCTGTTAGATATTCCTATGTTGGAACAATACCTCGAGCTGGTGGGACCGAAGTTAATTACCGACGGGCTGGCGGTGTTTGAGAAGATGATGCCGGGATATTTGAGCGTACTGGAGTCCAACCTAACGGCACGGGATAAAAAAGGTGTTGTTGAGGAAGGCCATAAAATTAAAGGCGCAGCAGGTTCAGTGGGGCTGCGTCACCTGCAACAGCTAGGTCAGCAAATCCAGTCGCCGGATCTTCCTGCCTGGGAAGATAACGTTGCTGAATGGATTGAAGAGATGAAGCAGGAGTGGCAGCACGACGTGGCGGTATTAAAAGCCTGGGTGGCGAGCGTGGAAAAAAAATGACCCCGGCTTGACCGGGGTGCGCGAATACTGCGCCAACACCAGGGAAATCGTGGCTGCGCCGTAAATTATTATCATTGTTTACAAGGGCGCAGCCCTAATTTTCAGGCCGCACGCAGTTAAGATAGCAAATCTTAAATAATTTGTTACATGAATCAGTTAAATGTGTGAAGCGTAGCATTTAAATCATAATAACTAATATGTTTCAGCCAGTTGAGAAAGGAGTATCACGATGAAAAAAGTGGGTGTAGTGCTCAGCGGATGCGGCGTGTATGACGGTGCAGAGATCCATGAAACTGTTCTCACGCTTCTGGCCATTGCCCGCAACGGCGCTCAAGCCGTCTGTTTCGCACCGGATAAACAACAAGCGGATGTGATTAATCATCTGACCGGCGAGCCGATGCTGGAAACTCGCAATGTGCTGATTGAAGCCGCACGTATCACACGCGGCGAAATTCGCCCACTTGCGCAGGCAGTCTCATCGGAACTGGATGCGTTGATCGTGCCGGGTGGGTTTGGTGCGGCCAAAAATCTGAGCAATTTTGCCAGTCAGGGCAGCGAATGCCGGGTTGACAGCGATTTAGCCGCGCTGGCGGTGGCCATGCATCAGGCGGGTAAGCCGTTGGGGTTTATGTGCATTGCGCCTGCCATGTTACCTAAAATTTTTGACTTCCCGCTGCGTCTGACCATCGGCACTGATATCGACACTGCAGAGGTGCTGGAAGAGATGGGCGCTGAGCATGTGCCTTGTCCGGTTGATGACATTGTCGTTGATGAAGACAACAAAATCGTCACCACGCCTGCCTATATGCTGGCGCAGGACATCGCTCAGGCCGCGAGTGGTATCGATAAACTGGTATCGCGTGTGCTGGTGCTGGCTGAATGAGAAAAGGAGTTACCGCCTTTCTGCGACGTATCTTTCTGCGGGCGGTGGTTGTCCTCGCCGTATTCTGGGGCGGGGGCATTGCACTTTTCAGCGTGATGCCTGTGCCTTTCTCGGCGGTAATGGTCGAGCGACAGCTGGGCGCATGGCTGTCCGGTGATTTTGGCTATGTGGCGCACTCGGACTGGGTGAGCATGGATGAGATCTCACCGTGGATGGGGCTGGCGGTGATTGCTGCGGAGGACCAGAAGTTTCCCGACCACTGGGGGTTTGATGTCACCGCCATAGAGAAAGCGCTGGCGCACAATGAACGTAATGAAAACCGCATTCGCGGGGCGTCGACGTTATCGCAACAGACGGCGAAAAACCTCTTTCTGTGGGATGGACGTAGCTGGGTGCGTAAAGGTCTCGAAGCCGGGCTAACGCTGGGTATGGAAACCGTCTGGAGTAAGAAACGTATTCTGACCGTCTATTTGAATATTGCCGAGTTTGGCGATGGGATATTTGGCGTGGAGGCGGCGGCGCAACGGTATTTTCATAAACCGGCCAGTCGCTTGAGCCTGTCTGAAGCGGCCTTGCTGGCGGCAGTATTGCCCAATCCTTTGCGTTTTAAGGCGAATGCGCCTTCTGGTTATGTGCGTAACCGCCAGGCGTGGATTATGCGCCAAATGCGCCAGTTAGGCGGTGAGTCGTTTATGCGGGAAAAGAAGTTGTATTAGCGTAGTTATTGCCGGATGCGGCGTAAACGTCTTATCCGGCCTACTGGCTACGTTCTGTGTACTCGATTAATCTTCATCAAACCCTGAATTAAACAGGGCAATCACTGCGGCCAGGGCTTCAACTTCCTGTGGACCCGTGGCTTCAACTTCAATCTGACGCCCTTTGGCTGAATCCAGCATCAGCAGAGCGATAACGCTGTTGGCCTCGGCTTCCGTTCCTTCATCATTACGCAGCAAAACTTCTGCTTCGAAACCCTGCATCAATTCAAACAGTTTCATAGCTGGGCGGGCATGCATGCCCAGCTTATTCGTGATTTCAACGGTTTGCTTCACGGTCATGATTTACGTTTTTCCAGCGTACGATGGCGTGACTGCACGTTTTTACCGCGTGAGCGGAAGTAGTCTGCCAGCTGCTCTGCAATATACACCGAACGGTGTTTCCCGCCGGTACAGCCGATGGCTACGGTAAGGTAGCTACGGTTGTTGGTCTCCAGCATGGGTAACCATAGCTCAAGATAGCTGCGAGTCTGGTAGATAAAATTGTGTACTTCTGTGTGCCTGTCGAGGAACGCGGCGACGGGGCGGTCAAGACCGGTCATTGGGCGCAGCTTCGGATCCCAGTGTGGGTTAGGCAGGAAGCGCACGTCAAAGACGTAATCCGCATCAATCGGGATACCGTGTTTGAAACCAAAGGATTCGAATACCATCGTCAATTCACGTTCACGTTTACCCAGCAGTCGGGTACGTAACATTTCCGCCAGTTCGTGTACGGACATCTCGGAGGTATCAACGATCAGGTCAGCGCGAGAGCGCAGAGGCTCCAGCAAATCGCTTTCCTTATCGATAGCGCTTTCCAGAGACAAGTTCTTGCTGGAGAGCGGGTGTAAACGACGCGTGTCACTGTAGCGACGAATCAGCGTGTTACGGTCAGCATCAAGGAACAGCAGCTGTGGTGAGAAGCCTTCAGGCAGATTGTTCATTGCCTGCTCGAAAATCTCCGGGGACTCAGGCATGTTGCGCACATCAATGCTGACGGCCGCAGAAATCTGGCGATCGGCCAGAGTACGAGCCAGATCGGGCAACAGCACTACGGGAAGGTTATCCACGCAGTAAAAACCCATATCTTCCAGCGCACGCAGGGCGACAGATTTACCTGACCCTGAACGACCGCTGACGATCATCAGTACCATGTACTGTTTCTCCTCACAACGACAAAAAAGGATGCCATTGGGTTGTTATGCCTCATCCTGTCCACCTTCGGTGTCCGTGATGATTTGATACAACTCCTGGTCACTTTGCGCGGCGCGCAGACGACGACAGATGGTTTTATCCGCCAAACGTTTTGCGACCAGTGACAACGTATGCAAATGCGTCTTGGTTTGGTCCGCCGGAACAAGCAGGGCGAACAGCAGATCGACAGGTTGATTATCAATGGCGTCGAAGGCGATAGGCGTTTCGAGTTGCACAAACACACCAACCGCGCGCATCGTGTCTTCTTCCAGCTTTCCGTGCGGGATAGCAATACCATTACCGATGCCGGTACTGCCCATTTTTTCACGTGTCAGAATGGCTTCAAATACCACCTGAGAAGGCAAGCTGAGCTGTTTTGCCGCCAGTTCACTGATGATTTCCAGTGCGCGTTTCTTGCTTTGGCAGTGAACGCCTGCGCGTGTACATTCCTGGTTAAGAACAGTGCTCAGTTGTAGAGTCGTATCGTTATTTGTCATAATTTCACCTAAGCGCTAACTGTACAAATGGCCCGTTGTGCTACACAACAGGCCGTCCTGCACCCGCTAACTGCCCGGACAAGTTAGTGCTGTTTCAGTTTATCTTTATGTTTTGTTAACTGCCGAGCCAGTTTATCAATTAAACCGTCAATGGCGGCGTACATATCCTGACCTTCCGCGCTGGCATGAATTTCGCCACCGTTCACATGCAGTGTTGCATCCGAGATATGTGTAACCTTCTCCACTTTCAACACAATATAGACCTGATTAATCCGGTCGAAATATTGTTCGAGCTTGGCAAATTTTGTATTCACAAAATCGCGCAGGGCTTCGGTGATTTCGACGTTGTTTCCAGTGATGTTGAGCTGCATAGTGTCTTCCTTATCGGTTGGGTCAGACCAGCTGTTTGCGCTGATTAGACGGCGGAATGGATAAAGACTCTCGGTACTTCGCAACAGTGCGGCGCGCCACCATGATACCCTGTTCTGACAGCATAGAGGTTAACTTGCTGTCACTCAGTGGTTTCGCGGGGTTTTCCGCAGCAATTAATTTCTTCACCAGCGCACGGATAGCTGTGGATGAGGCTTCACCTCCGCCTTCAGTGTTAACGTGACTGGAAAAGAAATACTTCAATTCAAAAATGCCGCGCGGACTGTGCAGATACTTTTGCGTGGTCACACGGGAAATGGTCGACTCGTGCATCTCGACGGCCTGGGCGATATCCGCCAGCACCATCGGTTTCATAAACTCTTCGCCTTGTTCAAAGAAGGCTTGCTGTTGCTCCACGATGCAGCGACTGACCCGCAGCAACGTATCATTGCGGCTTTCCAGGCTTTTAATCAGCCACTTTGCATCCTGCAGATTGCTACGAATAAACTGGCTGTCAGCATCGTTGCGCGCGCTATTGCACATGGCGGCGTAGTGCTGGTTAATCTGCAGTCGTGGAATGCTGTCGCCGTTGAGTTCGACCACCCAGCGATCGTTATGCTTACGCACCAGCACATCCGGAATGACGTATTCTGGTTCGCCAGTCTGGATCGACTGTCCAGGTCTTGGATCCAGCGACTGAATAAGATTGACGGCTTCTTTCAGCACATCTTCTTTCAGCCGGGTCACGCGCATCAACGTGCGGAAGTCATGGTTGGCTAACAGATCGAGATGATCGCTGATGATCAGGCGCGCTTCTTCCAGCCACGGTGTGGCTTTATCAAACTGCGAAAGTTGGATCAGTAAGCAGTCACGGAGATCTTTGGCGGCCACGCCAACGGGATCAAAGCGCTGAACGCGTTTAAGCACGGCTTCGATTTCGTCCATACCGACGTCGTCATCGCCCATGCTTTCGAGAATATCGTCCAGGGTCACGGTGAGATAACCGGTTTCGTCTACCGCATCCACAATGGATGTCGCAATGGCGCGATCGGTATCCGAGAACGGGGTCAGTTCCACTTGCCACATCAGGTAATCCTGAAGTGATTGCGTGGTCTCACCCTGATACACAGGCAGTTCGTCGTCGATGTAATCTCCGCTGGTGCCCGAAGGCGTCCCGGCGGTGTAAATTTCATCCCAACTGGCGTCAAGCGGCAACTCCTCTGGCATCTCTTTTTGTTCGAGTGCATCTGCGGTGTCGAGGGTTTCGCTATCCTGTTTTTCCTGGGTATCAATTTCGTCGTGAAGATCGGTTTGCTCGAGCAGTGGGTTACTTTCCAGCGCTTGCTGAAGTTCTTGCTGAAGTTCCAGCGTGGACAGCTGCAACAGACGGATAGCCTGTTGTAGCTGAGGCGTCATCGCCAGTTGTTGGCTAAGCCTGAGTTGCAAACCTTGCTTCATGTTCAGAGTTGTTCTCTCCTGCAGTGACGTGAAGTCTTCTACCCTATCAGAGTCTGAAGTCTTCCCCAAGGTATACGCGCTTAACGTGCTCATCCTGCAGTATTTCTGATGGCGTGCCGTGCGCGATTAGGTGGCCCTGACTCACGATATAGGCGCGCTCACACACTGCCAGCGTTTCGCGGACGTTATGGTCGGTAATCAGCACGCCAAGGCCGCTGTCGCGCAGGTGTTCGATGATCCGTTTGATATCAATAACGGAAATCGGGTCAACACCGGCGAACGGTTCATCCAGCAGGATAAATTTCGGATTAGCGGCCAGTGCGCGGGCGATCTCCACGCGGCGTCGTTCACCACCGGAGAGCGACTGGCCTAAGCTGTCGCGCAAGTGTTCGATGTGGAATTCTTCCATCAGCTCGTTGGCGCGATCTTCGCGCTGCTCGCTGGTCAGATCGTCACGAATTTGCAGTACCGCCATCAGGTTATCAAACACGCTCAGGCGACGGAAAATCGATGCTTCCTGCGGTAAGTAGCCGATGCCGCGACGTGCGCGCGCATGCAGGGGCAGCAGGCTGATGTCTTCGTCATCAATAATAATGTTACCCGCATCGCGCGGGACAATGCCGACCACCATGTAAAAGGTCGTTGTCTTACCCGCACCGTTAGGACCGAGCAGACCGACGATCTCCCCGGAGTTGACGGTGAGACTGACATCTTCAACCACACGACGGCCTTTATAGGCTTTTGCAAGGTTCTTTGCAGTTAATGTTGCCATAACGAATCAGTTACCTTTTTTCTCTGCCGGAGCCTTGTTTTTGTCCTGCAACTGCGACGGAACCAGAACGGTGGTGACGCGTTTGCCTTTATCGCTGAAGGCCTGCATTTTCTGCTCTTTTACCAGATAGGTGATCTTATCGCCCGTGATGTTGCTATCGAGCTGCTCCAGATACGCCTTACCGGTGAGAACGACAAAGTCTTTCGCCAGTTCATAGTGCATCTGCGAGGCGCGGCCTTTAACCGGTTTACCGTTGTCCTGCATCTGGTAAAACGTTGCAGGATTGCCATAGCCGTCAATCACTTCTTTGCCGTCTTCACCGCCAGGACGGGTCACGACGACTTTATCGGCGTTAATTTTGATAGTGCCCTGCGTCACAATCACGTTACCAGTAAACGTCACCACGTTGCCCTGCATATCCAGGGACTGCTGGTCCGATTCAATGTGAATCGGCTGCTCGGTATCGCCGGTGACGGCAAATGCCGGAATGCTGGCGGCCAGAAGTGAGCTGGCAAGTACAAGATTAAGGCTGAGTTTGTTTGTTTTGGATTTCATATGAGGTTCTAACCTTTTCAATCAGCTCGGCGTTCTTGCTGCGTAAGTTGCCGCGCATCTTCAGTCCGCTGGAGTTAAATGTTGTGCCATACAACGTCACCAGATCATCGGAAGTGACGTCTTGTGTCACCAGGTTAATCTGCGCGTTATCGGTCGTAATTCTGCGTAGTTGAGAGTCAGGCACCAGGGCGTTAACCTCAACATGGCCGTACAGATACAGCATCCGATCGTTGGTCAATTTGGCTTTATCGGCCTTGATCGTCCAGGTCGGTACTTTATCCTTATCAAATGTGGTTAATACCGGTTGGGTAAACCACGAAACCGCTTGTTCAGAAAAATATTCAACGTTTTTCGCGATCAAGTGATAGCTCAGCGCGCCTTCCGGACTATACACCAGGGTATCAGTATGTTCGCTCTTATAGGTTGGCTCGTTGTTATTGACGACGACCTGAGCGGTGTCGTCTTTGTCTGCCAGATTAATACCAATCATCACAAGGACAGCCAGCGACAGTAGAATGATAACCCAACGTCTGGTTTTGCTCATATCGATTGCCCTTTGGCCTCGTCCAGTTTGCCCTGCGCCAGGAGTAATAAATCGCAGACTTCACGCACAGCGCCACGTCCCCCATCAATGCGGGTGACATAATCGGCTCGCGGGATCAGCAAAGGGTGGGCATCTGCCACCGCGACGCTTAATCCCACTTTAGCCATCACCGGCCAGTCGATCAGGTCATCGCCAACGTAGGCGACATTCTCCGGCGCGATTGCCAGTTTGCTAAGGAGATCGCCAAAGGCAACCAGTTTGTCTGACTGCCCCTGATACAGGTGGGTAATCCCCAAAGTGGCACAGCGATCTTCTACAAGTTTAGCCTTTCGTCCGGTAATAATGGCAACCTCAATACCGGAAGTGAGCGCACAGCGAATTCCGTAACCATCACGGACGTTAAAAGCCTTCAGCTCTTCACCGTTGTTGCCCATATAAATCAGACCATCAGACAGTACGCCATCCACATCCAGGATCAGCAAACGGATGTTTTCTGCCCGGGTGATAACGTCTGCGCTGACGGGTCCATAACAGGTCGCAAGCGACGCACCTGCTTTACTCATTTTCGTTATCCTTGAGTTTCTTACACTACACCTGCACGCAGCAGATCATGCATATGTAACACACCGAGTAACTGGTCGCCATCAGCAACCATTACCGAGGTGATATGGCGGGACTGCATTAAGTTCAGGGCATCGACGGCAAGAATACCCGGACGCACGCGAATGCCTCCAGGGGTCATCACATCAGCAATGCCCAACTGGCGTACATCAACGCCCATATCGAAGACACGACGTAAATCGCCATCGGTGAAAATACCGTCAATCTTCATGGCATCATCGCAAATTACGGTCATGCCGAGATTTTTACGCGTGATCTCAATTAAGGCGTCACGCAGGCTGGCGTTTTTAGTCACATGTGGGATCTCGTCGCCCGTATGCATAATATCGTTAACGCGCAGTAAAAGCTTACGGCCCAGTGCGCCACCGGGATGAGACAACGCAAAATCTTCCGCGGTAAAGCCGCGCGCTTTTAATAATGCCACCGCAAGGGCATCGCCCATCACCAGTGTTGCTGTCGTGCTGCTGGTCGGCGCCAGGCCTAACGGACAGGCTTCCTTGGGCACTTTAACACACAGATGCACATCTGCCGCACGCGCCATACTGCTTTCCGGACGACCTGTCATGCAGATAAGTGGTACATGAAGACGTTTTAATACCGGGATCAGCGCCGCTATCTCATTGGATTCACCGGAGTTAGAGATGGCGATGACCACATCCTGCGGTGAGACCATACCCAGATCGCCATGTGCGGCTTCGCCTGGGTGTACAAAAAATGAGGGGGTACCGGTGCTGGCAAATGTGGCTGCCATTTTCCGCCCGATATGGCCAGATTTCCCCATTCCCATCACCACCACTTTGCCCGGGCAGCTGAATATTTTCTCGCATGCGAGGGTAAAATTTTGGTTGATGTACTGATCAAGCTCCGCCAGGCCTTCACGTTCAATTGCCAGGACTTCCTTGCCTGCTTGCTGAAAGTCAAAACCCGGTTGCAACTCTAAGTGCGACATAATGCGTTTCCAGTTATCCAACGAGAAGTGGCGATAACCAATACAGCATCGCCAGCCATATGATAAAACCGCCGGTCAGCAGCGCACCTGCGCCGCGACCAATCTGGCGCGGACGTCGCCAGCAGAGTAGTGCAAAAATTACGCTCACCAGCAGCATGACGCTATAGTCGCGGGTGAAGGCCATCGGATTGACTTCACCCGGCGTAATCAACGCCGGTAACCCGAGGACGATAACGATATTAAAAATGTTCGCGCCGATAATGTTACCGACGGCAATATCGTTTTCACCTTTACGCAGACCCGCAATCGCCGTTGCCAGCTCCGGCAGGCTGGTACCAATGGCGACCACTGTCAGCCCGATAGTAAGTTCGCTCATGGCGAAATAGTTCGCCAGCACGGTAGCGTTATCCACCACCATACGTGTTGCCATTGGCATGATAATCAGCGCAATGCCCAACCATAAAAATGCGACAGGTAACCCGCCTTCGCGCGGCAGCTCAGCTATCTGCTCACGTGTCAGGCTGTCATTGCCTTGTCGCTCGGCCAGACGGGCGATTTTAACAATGAATAGCAGCCATAGCACGGCCAGAAGCAGAAGAAAGAAACCGTCGCTGCGGCTTAACTGTCCGTCATACAGGACGGATGCAGCTAAAATACTTACCAGCAACATTAGCGGCAATTCACGACGCAGAACATCAGAATGCACGGTAAAAGGGTGAATCAGCGCCGACAGGCCTAAAATAAGCAGAATGTTGGTGATGTTAGAACCTATGGCGGTCCCGACAGCCAGATCGAGTTGCCCATTCATCGATGCGGCAACAGAGACAATTATCTCGGGTAACGACGTACCAATGCTGACCACGGTCATCCCGATGATAATGGGTGGAATACCGAAGTTTCGACATAAAATGGATGCGGCAAATACCAGACGGTCGGCACCGTAGACCACCAGAAGTAAACCAATTATTAACAGCGCCGTCGCTAAAAGCATCTAAAGTCCTTTCTTCAGGTATACTCGCCGGTCCACTTGAAGGATCTTCTGGAAGCCGTAACGAAGTCTTAATTTTGACTTTATGCGGCTAAAAAGTAAAACAAATGCCAGCTTTCGCTAACCAGGACAGGCAATAATCTGTAAATATGTTGGGTTCAGGGCTAAATTGAGCGCCAAACTCTTCGATCAACGAGGCAATAGTAAAGGATGAATCAATGGGTCAGTCTGTGGCGAATCTAGTCGATATGCGCGATGTCAGCTTTTCCCGGGGTGACCGCTGCATCTTTGATAATATTTCCCTGACGGTACCGCGCGGTAAGGTGACGGCGATCATGGGGCCATCAGGCATCGGCAAAACGACGCTGTTGCGTCTGATTGGCGGACAGATCCCCCCGGATAAGGGCGAGATCCTGTTTGACGGTGAGAACGTCCCGGCCATGTCCCGTTCGCGTTTATTTACCGTGCGTAAGCGCATGAGTATGCTGTTTCAGTCTGGTGCGCTATTTACCGACATGAATGTTTTTGACAACGTCGCGTACCCTCTGCGCGAGCATACGACGTTGCCAGCGCCGTTGCTGAAAAGCACGGTGATGATGAAGCTCGAGGCCGTCGGCCTGCGGGGTGCAGCAAAATTAATGCCTTCTGAATTATCCGGTGGGATGGCGCGTCGCGCCGCGTTAGCACGTGCTATCGCGCTGGAGCCAGACCTCATCATGTTTGATGAGCCATTCGTCGGTCAGGATCCCATCACCATGGGCGTGCTGGTGAAGCTGATTTCAGAACTGAACAGCGCGCTGGGCGTCACCTGCGTGGTCGTTTCCCATGATGTGCCTGAAGTACTGAGTATTGCGGATTACGCCTATATAATGGCGGACAAAAAAATAGTGGCCTACGGTAGTGCTCAGGCACTACAAGAAAATGCCGATCCGCGCGTACGCCAGTTCCTTGACGGCATTGCCGATGGACCGGTTCCGTTCCGTTACCCGGCGGGCGACTACCACATCGATTTACTCAAAACAGGGAGTTAAGCCACCCATGTTGTTAAATGCGCTGGCATCACTCGGACATCGGGGAATAAAAACCCTCAGGACGTTCGGGCGAGCCGGATTAATGTTGTTCAATGCGGTTGTCGGCAAGCCGGAGTTTCGCAAACATGCGCCGCTGCTGATACGCCAGCTCTATAATGTCGGTGTCTTATCGATGCTGATCATTATTGTTTCTGGCGTGTTCATCGGTATGGTGCTGGGGTTGCAGGGATACTTGGTGCTGACGACTTACAGCGCGGAAACCAGCCTCGGTATGCTGGTGGCGCTGTCATTGTTACGTGAGCTGGGACCGGTTGTTGCGGCGCTGCTGTTTGCCGGGCGGGCCGGGTCGGCCTTAACCGCAGAAATTGGCCTTATGCGGGCGACCGAACAGCTTTCCAGTCTGGAAATGATGGCCGTCGATCCACTGCGCCGGGTGATCTCGCCGCGTTTTTGGGCTGGCGTCATTTCATTGCCGCTGCTGACGATTATTTTTGTCGCCGTGGGGATCTGGGGTGGTTCACTGGTTGGCGTAAGCTGGAAGGGTATTGATGCGGGCTTTTTCTGGTCGGCTATGCAAAATGCCGTCGACTGGCGTCTGGACCTGGTCAACTGTCTGATTAAGAGCGTGGTGTTCGCCATTACGGTCACCTGGATTGCATTGTTCAATGGTTATGATGCGATCCCGACCTCTGCCGGGATTAGCCGGGCAACGACACGCACCGTTGTGCACGCCTCTCTTGCCGTTCTGGGGCTGGATTTTGTGCTGACCGCACTGATGTTTGGGAATTGAGTTCATGCAAACGAAAAAAAATGAAATTTGGGTCGGGTTATTCTTGCTGGTTGCGCTGCTGGCAGCGCTGTTTGTGTGCCTGAAGGCAGCAAACGTCACCTCAATGCGTACTGAGCCGACTTACACGATTTATGCGACCTTTGATAATATCGGCGGCCTGAGAGAGCGTTCTCCGGTGCGGATTGGCGGGGTGGTAGTTGGACGCGTATCGGACATCTCATTAGATCCGAAAACGTACCTGCCGCGCGTGACGCTGGAAATCGAATCGCGTTTTAACCATATTCCTGACACCAGTTCTCTGAGCATCCGTACTTCCGGCCTGCTGGGCGAACAGTATCTGGCATTGAACGTGGGTTTTGAAGATCCTGAGCTGGGAACGTCTATCCTCAAAGATGGCGGTACGATTCAGGACACGAAATCCGCGATGGTGCTGGAAGATATGATTGGTCAGTTCCTTTACAACAGCAACAGTAAAGGTGATGACAATAAGAATTCTGGCGATGCGCCAGCCGCAACTGAAGGCAATAATGAAGCCACTACGCCTGCGGGCGCAACGAAATAATCTCAGGAGAATCGACGTATGTTTAAACGATTGATGATGGTGGCTATGCTGGTGATTGCTCCACTTAGCGCGGCAACCGCAGCAGACCAGACTAACCCGTACAAACTGATGGATGAGGCGGCGCAGAAGACCTTTGACCGTCTGAAAAACGAGCAACCAAAAATCCGTTCCAACCCTGATTACCTGCGTCAGGTCGTCGATCAGGAACTGCTGCCTTATGTGCAGGTTAAGTATGCCGGTGCGCTGGTGCTGGGCCGTTACTACAAAGATGCGACTCCTGCCCAACGTGAAGCCTATTTTGCCGCATTCCGTGAATATCTGAAGCAGGCTTACGGCCAGGCACTGGCGATGTACCACGGCCAGACCTATCAGATTGCCCCTGAGCAGCCGCTGGGTGATGCGACCATCGTACCTATCCGCGTAACCATCATCGATCCAAACGGTCGTCCTCCGGTACGTCTGGATTTCCAGTGGCGTAAAAACTCCCAGACCGGTAACTGGCAGGCGTATGACATGATCGCCGAAGGCGTAAGTATGATCACCACCAAACAAAATGAGTGGAGCGACCTGCTGCGTACCAAAGGTATTGATGGCCTGACGGCGCAGCTGAAATCTATTTCTCAGCAGAAAATCACACTGGAAGAGAAAAAATAATGACGCAGTCACTCACCTGGACGCGCGAAGGCGACAAGCTGGTGCTGGTGGGAGAGCTGGATCAGGACGTGTTAAATCCCTTATGGGATGCGCGAATTGAGGCGATGAAAGGGGTATCCTGCATCGACCTGAACCAGGTATCCCGGGTAGATACCGGCGGTTTGGCGTTACTGTTGCATCTGATTAATCAAGGCAAGCAGCAGGGAAATAGCGTTTCGCTCACTGGCGTTAACGATAAAGTGTACACGCTGGCGCAGCTTTACAATCTGCCTGACGACGTCCTTCCGCGTTAATTTTTCCAGGCCGGATAAGGTCTTGTGCCGCTATCCGGCAAACCCCCTGAGGGGGATCTGCTACTAAAGCCTTGTCTGATTTATCAGCGAGGCTTTTTGCTTATTTATGACAGCGCCACTTTGCTCTAAGATGTTGGGCTGTTTTCACTATCTGACGAATGAAGAGCCCATGGAAAATAATGAAATTCAGAGCGTGCTGATGAATGCACTCTCCCTCCAGGAAGTCCACGTTTCTGGCGACGGCAGTCACTTTCAGGTTATTGCCGTGGGTGAGATGTTTGAAGGCATGAGCCGGGTCAAGAAGCAGCAATCGGTCTATGGCCCGTTGATGGAGTACATTGCGGACAACCGCATTCATGCCGTGTCGATTAAGGCGTTTACCCCAGCGGAATGGGCGCGCGATCGCAAACTTAACGGTTTTTGAGCTACGGGTGATGTGCCGGTAGCGAAGATAAATTCTTAACAGAGAACAGAATAATGGATAAATTTCGTGTTCAGGGGCCAACCAAGCTCCAGGGCGAAGTCACAATTTCAGGCGCTAAAAATGCCGCACTGCCGATCCTGTTTGCGGCGCTGCTGGCTGAAGAACCTGTAGAGATCCAAAACGTCCCGAAACTGAAGGACGTTGACACCTCGATGAAGCTGCTGAGCCAGCTGGGTGCGAAAGTTGAGCGTAATGGTTCCGTGCACATTGATGCGCGTGATGTGAACGTCTTCTGTGCGCCGTACGATCTGGTGAAAACCATGCGTGCGTCCATCTGGGCGCTCGGGCCGCTGGTTGCCCGCTTTGGTCAGGGCCAGGTTTCACTGCCGGGCGGCTGCACCATCGGCGCGCGTCCGGTTGACCTGCACATTACCGGTCTGGAGCAGTTAGGCGCGACTATCAAGCTGGAAGAAGGCTATGTGAAGGCGTCCGTTGATGGCCGTCTGAAAGGCGCGCATATCGTCATGGACAAAGTGAGCGTCGGTGCGACGGTCACCATCATGTGCGCAGCAACGCTTGCCGAAGGCACCACTGTCATCGAAAACGCCGCGCGTGAGCCGGAGATTGTGGATACCGCGAACTTCCTGATTGCGCTGGGCGCGAAGATCACGGGTCAGGGCACCGACCGTATTACCATCGAAGGCGTTGAGCGTCTCGGCGGTGGTGTTTATCGCGTTCTGCCAGATCGTATCGAAACCGGTACCTTCCTGGTGGCGGCGGCAATTTCTCGTGGCAAAATTATCTGCCGTAATGCACAGCCGGACACGCTGGATGCTGTTCTGGCGAAGCTGCGTGATGCAGGTGCGGATATTGAAGTTGGTGATGATTGGATCAGCCTTGATATGCACGGTAAACGTCCGAAAGCGGTCAATGTGCGTACTGCACCGCATCCGGCGTTCCCTACCGATATGCAGGCTCAGTTCACGCTGCTGAACCTGGTGGCAGAAGGGACCGGCTTCATCACGGAAACCGTGTTTGAGAACCGCTTTATGCACGTGCCTGAGCTGAGCCGTATGGGCGCTCACGCAGAAATCGAAAGCAATACCGTGATTTGCCACGGCGTGGAAACGCTCTCTGGTGCACAGGTTATGGCGACCGATCTGCGTGCATCTGCAAGCCTGGTGCTGGCAGGGTGTATTGCTGAAGGTACGACGGTAGTCGACCGTATTTATCACATCGATCGCGGCTATGAGCGCATCGAGGATAAACTGCGTGCGCTGGGCGCAAACATTGAGCGCGTGAAAGGCGAGTAATCGTCAACGTCTCTTGTAACCCCCAGTTCAGTTGGCCGGGGGTTACAGTTCAATGTTCATTCCGGATTCTTTTTCTCTCTGCGACTCCTCATCATCCGCGTTCTGTCGATGAACTCATGCGTTTTGGCATCGTGGTAGCGTGACGGCCAAATCACCCAAGGGTCAGTTCCCAGTGCCTGAGCGATAATCAACTCACCTTTTGGCCATGGTCTCGTTAACGCATTTGCCAGCGTTGATGAACTCAATCCATTTTTACGTGATTCAGCGGCCATTGAGGTCCCTTTCTTGCGCAGTCCGGCGATGATGTCGGCCGGATGCCAGTCAATTAGCTTGCTTTCCATAAATTCATCTCTCCTTTAGTTAACGACTTACGGTTCCACGATCGGTTGTGGCGACACTATAACGCCCGAAGAGTGAATGTTCTAAAATGTTCATGTAAAGTGCGTGCATATTCAGAATATGCCAAGGTTGTGTGAGTTTTTTTTTGAGCGGAGGAAATATTTACTAGAACTTATAAGAAAACCCCGTGCAGGGCACGGGATGAGAGAGGATGCAGTAGGGAATTAACGGTCGCGCTGTACGGCGATATGTGCCAGGCCAATCAGCGCTTCTCTCCACGGCGTATCAGGCAGCACCTGCAGCGCAGCGATAGCCTTATCAGCCTCTTCTTCTGCACGTTGGCGAGTCCACTCCAGGGAGCCACAGGCGTTCATTGCTTCCAGAACCGGCTCCAGAAGGTGACGACCATTACCTTGCTCAATGGCGTGGCGGATCATTTGCGCTTGTTCTGGGGTGCCGTGGCGCATGGCATGCAGCAGTGGCAGCGTTGGTTTACCCTCGTTGAGGTCATCACCGACGTTTTTACCCAGCTGCTCGCCATCAGCGCTGTAATCCAGCAAATCGTCAATTAACTGGAAAGCGGTACCGAGATAACGGCCATAATCCTGCAACCCTTTTTCTTGTTCTTCGCTACAGCCAGCCAGAATGCCTGAACATTGGGCTGCCGCTTCAAACAAACGCGCGGTCTTACTGTAGATGACGCGCATATAGTTTTCTTCGGTGATGTCCGGGTCGTTGACGTTCATCAACTGCAAGACTTCACCTTCGGCAATGACGTTGACTGCTTTCGACATGACTTCCAGCACTTTCAACGAGCCAAGGCTGGTCATCATCTGAAATGCGCGGGTATAGATAAAATCGCCAACCAGCACGCTGGCCGCATTACCAAACGCCGCATTTGCAGTAGCTTTCCCACGGCGCATGTCTGACTCATCCACAACATCGTCATGCAGCAGGGTCGCTGTGTGGATAAACTCGATGAGGGCCGCAATCGTAACGTGCGCATTTTCCTGGTAACCAACGGCACGCGCTGCGAGGACGGCGATCATTGGGCGAATGCGTTTTCCGCCGCCGCTAACGATGTAGTACCCCAGTTGATTGATCAACTGAACGTCGGAATTGAGCTGTTCAAGGATTGTCGCATTGACCCCCGCCATATCTTGCGCGGTTAACTCATTGATTTTTTCTAAATTCATCGCAAAAGCCGGGCTTCTCGCCCCGATTACCTTACTGTGTGGGAAGGTAACGTCGGGTTTAGGGTTATAAATATATGCTGATTGTACTGAAAAAACGCCGTAGATAAACGTTACCGTACGTGTTGTGTTTTTTTTCTTCATGTATTGACGGTAGCACTTGTCAAAGGCTCGCGTTTTGCGTAATATTCGCGCCCTATTGTGAATATTTATAGCGCACTCTGAATCATCAAAAAGGTGTGCGCGGAAGCGGAGTTTTTTATGTACGCGGTTTTCCAAAGTGGTGGTAAACAACACCGAGTAAGCGAAGGTCAGACCGTTCGCCTGGAAAAGCTGGACATCGCAACTGGCGAATCTGTTGAATTCGCAGAAGTTCTGATGATCGCAAACGGTGAAGAAGTCAAAATCGGCGTTCCTTTCGTTGATGGCGGCGTTATCAAAGCTGAAGTCGTTGCTCACGGTCGTGGCGAGAAAGTTAAAATTGTTAAGTTTCGTCGTCGTAAACACTACCGTAAGCAGCAGGGCCATCGTCAGTGGTTCACTGATGTGAAAATCACTGGCATCAGCGCTTAAGTTAAGGGGAGCAGATTAAATGGCACATAAAAAGGCTGGCGGCTCGACTCGTAACGGTCGCGATTCAGAAGCTAAACGTCTGGGCGTAAAACGCTTCGGCGGTGAAACAGTTCTGGCTGGTAGCATCATCGTTCGTCAACGTGGTACTAAATTCCACGCTGGTTCCAACGTTGGTTGCGGCAAAGACCACACTCTGTTTGCTAAAGCAGACGGTAAAGTGAAATTTGAAGTGAAAGGCCCGAAAAACCGTAAATTCATCAGCATCGTTGCTGAATAAGTTTTTCGCGTCCCGGTAACGGATAAAAGCCCCGCAACACGTTGCGGGGCTTTTTACATTCGACGGCCGGTAAATACGCTCGTCGCGCCGTGAAAACCCGGAAACGAGCTCTTGCAGGGAATACGGCATGAAGCAGCAGGCAGGCATTGGTATTCTGTTAGCACTCACAACGGCAGTATGTTGGGGCGCTTTGCCAATAGCAATGAAGCAAGTGCTGGAGGTGATGGAGCCTCCTACCGTGGTGTTCTACCGTTTTTTAATGGCAAGCGTTGGCCTTGGCGCTATTCTTGCGGTTAAAAAAAAGCTCCCTCCGCTGCGTATTTTTCGCAAAGCGCGTTGGCTGGTGTTGCTGGCTATCGCAACCGGTGGGCTGTTCGGTAACTTCATTCTGTTTAGTTCATCCTTGCAGTATTTGAGCCCAACGGCTTCGCAGGTTATCGGCCAGCTGTCACCGGTTGGTATGATGATCGCCAGCGTCTTTATCCTGAAAGAAAAGATGCGCGGCACGCAGGTTATTGGCGCCATTATGCTTCTGAGCGGCCTGGTTCTGTTTTTTAATACCAGTCTGATCGAGATTTTTACCCGACTCACCGATTACACCTGGGGCGTTATCTTTGGTGTCGGTGCGGCGATGGTCTGGGTGAGCTATGGGGTCGCGCAAAAGGTGTTATTGCGCCGCCTGGCATCACCGCAGATCCTGTTTTTACTGTACACTTTATGTACGATAGCGTTGTTGCCGCTGGCTAAGCCCGGTGTCATCACGCAGCTCAGCGACTGGCAGCTGGCATGCCTGGTATTCTGCGGCCTGAATACGCTGGTAGGATACGGCGCACTTGCGGAAGCGATGGCGCGTTGGCAGGCGGCGCAGGTGAGCGCTCTTATCACGCTCACACCGCTGTTTACGTTGTTATTTTCAGATTTATTATCACTGGCCTGGCCCGATTTCTTCGCCAGACCGATGCTAAACCTATTAGGTTATCTCGGTGCGTTTATCGTGGTTGCGGGCGCGATGTATTCCGCCATTGGTCATCGAATTTGGGGCGGTTTACGTAAGCATGAAACGGTGGTTTCGCAACCCCGCTCAGGCGAATGATTTACGGAGAGTAAAATGAAGTTTGTTGATGAAGCATCGATTCTGGTCGTTGCAGGTGATGGCGGTAATGGTTGCGTCAGCTTCCGCCGCGAAAAGTACATCCCAAAAGGCGGTCCGGACGGTGGTGATGGTGGTGACGGTGGTGACGTTTGGCTGGAAGCCGACGAAAACCTGAACACGCTGATCGATTACCGTTTTGAAAAATCATTCCGTGCGGAACGTGGTCAGAATGGCGCGAGCCGTGATTGCACCGGCAAGCGTGGTAAAGACGTTACGATTAAAGTACCTGTTGGTACGCGTGTTATCGATCAGGGCACTGGCGAAACCATGGGCGACATGACCAAACACGGTCAGCGTCTGATGGTCGCTAAAGGCGGCTGGCACGGTCTGGGCAACACCCGTTTCAAATCCTCGGTTAACCGTACTCCGCGTCAGAAAACAATGGGTACGCCGGGTGATAAGCGCGATCTGATGCTGGAGTTGATGCTGTTGGCGGACGTGGGTATGCTGGGCATGCCAAACGCCGGGAAATCGACGTTTATCCGTGCGGTGTCCGCGGCGAAGCCGAAAGTCGCTGATTATCCGTTTACCACCCTGGTGCCGAGCCTGGGCGTGGTGCGTATGGACAACGAAAAGAGCTTCGTGGTTGCCGACATTCCGGGACTGATTGAAGGCGCGGCTGAAGGCGCAGGCCTGGGTATCCGCTTCCTGAAACACCTGGAACGTTGCCGTGTACTGCTTCACCTCATCGATATCGATCCGATTGATGGCTCTGATCCAGTTGAAAACGCCCGTATCATTATTGGCGAACTGGAAAAATACAGTCAGGATCTGGCATCTAAACCGCGTTGGTTAGTGTTCAACAAAATTGATTTGATGGACAAGGCTGAAGCGGAAGAGAAAGCGAAAGCGATCGCTGAAGCGTTGGGTTGGGAAGGTAAATATTACCTGATCTCTGCCGCCAGCCAGCTGGGCGTGAAAGATCTCTGCTGGGATGTGATGACCTTTATCATCGAGAACCCGATTGTTCAGGCTGAAGAAGCGAAACAGCCAGAGAAAGTTGAGTTCATGTGGGATGATTATCACCGCCAGCAGCTCGCTGAAGTCGAAGACGAAGCGGAAGATGACTGGGATGACGATTGGGACGAAGACGACGAAGAAGGCGTCGAGTTCATCTACAAGCGTTAATCGCAATAAAAACCCCGGCCATGTTGCCGGGGTTTTTGTTTCCTGGTATCTCTGTCGGCCGGATAAGGCACGTTAATGCCGCCATCCGGCAATCAAATTACCCATCTAGTTGTTCTGATAAATATCCTTGTACAACCGGCTCTCGAAGCGCACCAACGGAATACGGCGATTACGCTGGTCAGCCGGCTCTACCGCATAACCAGATAAATACTGCACGAATGCCATGCGTTGGCCGCTTGCTGTGGTGATGAAGCCAGCAAGGTTATAGACCCCCTGCAGCGAGCCTGTCTTCGCCGATACTTTGCCATCCACACCAGCCTGATGCAGACCCGCACGGTATTGCAGGGAGCCGTCGTGGCCAGCCAGCGGCAGCATAGTGATAAAGTTCAGCTCGTTATCGTGTTGAGCGATGTATTGCAGCACCTGCATCATGGTCGCTGGGGCAATCAGGTTATGGCGGGAGAGGCCAGAACCGTCGGCAATAATGGTGTTGCCGATATCAACACCCGCTTGCTGACGCAAAATCTGGCGCACGGCATCGGAACCCGCCCGCCAGGTGCCCGGCACGTTAAATCGGGCATGACCAATCATACGGAAAACGGTATCGGCAATCATGTTGTCCGATTTTTTCAGCATAATCTTAAGCAGGTCATGCAGCGGCGCCGACTGCTTACTGGCGACCACCGTTCCCGGCTCGTTGACCAGCGTCTGGCGCAGCAGCGTACCGCTGTAGGTTATACCTGCTTGTTTTAGCTCATCTTTGATAATTGCCCCGGCATAGCTGGCACCGTCCTGAATGGCGAACGCCAGCGGCAGCGGATCGGCACGTTGTGGCAGACATCCGGTCAGCGTATAGCGGTTGAGATCGCCGGGAACCACATCCAGTTCACAATATTGTGCTTCCGCAGAACCTCGGGCGAGAGTACGCACCTGGCTGAACATGGTGACCGGGTAATAAGATGCCACGCGAATAAAGGCGAGATCGTTGGGTTTTTGCGCGCTGTAGAGTGAAACCGAGAAACAGTTTCTATCGACAATAGCCGCTGCGGGCGGTGCGCTAAAACACTGCGTCATGTCGTTCCAGGGCCAACCGGGCGCTTTATCATGACTGGCAAAAATAGAGGTGTCGATCAGGACATTTCCGGTAATTTGTGTCACACCTGATTTTTTCAGGGTTGCCACCATATTGCGAATATCCTGGCGTTTTAGCGTCGGATCGCCGCCAAATCGTGCCACTAAGTCACCTTTCAATACGCCACCTTCCACGCTGCCTTTAGTCTCAAGCGTGGTGGTAAAACGAAAGTCAGGCCCGAGCTGAATCAATGCCGCCAGCGCGGTGATTACTTTCTGGGTGCTGGCGGGCAGCGCCATCTGCTGGCTATGAAAATCAATAGCGGGTGCAGGTGCGCCAACCTTCTGTACCATAAGGGCGAGGTTGGCCCCGGCAGGGAGCTGATTGATATACTCGTCGACGTTCGCAGCCTGAACGCTGAACGCTATACTGGCAGTCAATCCGATGGTAAATCTGGAAAATCGCATAATCTCGCGCTAACAACCTGGAAACAGGCCGTCATACTACGGCGCAACGCCCCAAAAAGTAAACGATGACCCATAAGGAACTCCAGGGTAAAATGATCATCAAATAGAGAATTGTAGCTGACCTGGGACCTTGAGCCCCGGGTCGGTATTTTTTTGCTTCTGACTCTGGCATGACACACGCCAGGGTGGGCTTAGCAGCCGGGGTGAGAGCAACTACCCCCTACAGGAATGTTCAAGAGGTATAACAAATGCAAGCTATCCCGATGACCTTACGTGGTGCTGAAAAACTGCGCGAAGAGCTGGATTTTCTGAAATCTGTGCGCCGTCCTGAAATTATTGCCGCTATCGCTGAAGCGCGTGAGCACGGTGACCTGAAAGAGAACGCGGAATATCATGCGGCGCGCGAACAGCAGGGTTTCTGCGAAGGACGCATTAAAGATATCGAAGCTAAACTGTCCAACGCGCAGGTAATCGACGTTACTAAAATGCCGAACAATGGTCGCGTTGTTTTCGGTGCGACGGTTACCGTTCTGAATCTCGATAACGACGAAGAGCAGACCTGGCGTATTGTCGGCGATGATGAGGCCGATTTTAAACAGAACCTGATTTCAGTGAACTCGCCTATCGCTCGTGGCCTTATCGGTAAAGAGCAGGATGACGTCGTGGTTATTAAAACGCCGGGCGGCGAAGTGGAATATGAAGTGACGAAGGTAGAATACCTGTAATTCGCATCTTGGTTAAGATGTTGATACATTGTAAAGAAAGGAAAAAGGCCGCATAGCGGCCTTTTATCAACGAAGAGAGCGTGGCATTTTGCTCTCCTGCTAGCGGAAAACCCCGCGTTTTACACAAACTTCGTGTGCAACTTTGGGATATTCTTAGCGTGGCAGCGAGATTTTACGTTCTTTAGTCGGGCGATACAGTACCAGCGTTTTGCCGATGACCTGTACATTGCAGGCGCCGGTTTCGCGTACGATAGCTTCCACGATCAAGGTTTTAGTATCGCGATCTTCCGAGGCGATTTTCACCTTGATAAGTTCATGGTGCTCTAACGCTTGTTCAATCTCGGCCAGTACCCCTTCGGTCAAACCATTGTTGCCAAGCATAACTACAGGCTTGAGCGGATGTGCCAGACCTTTCAGGTGCTGTTTTTGTTTAGTACTCAGATTCATCGTATATTTTTGCTTACGTTGGGATTGAAAACGGGTCATTCTACCGCCATCTCCCATATATCACCAAATAGCTGTGTAGAAATTTACACCATTGGTTACGATGAACTGCCCTTTGGGAATGTGAAATGACAGGTAAAAAGCGTTCTGCCAGCTCGAGTCGCTGGCTTCAGGAACACTTTAGCGATAAATATGTTCAACAGGCGCAGAAAAAGGGGTTACGTTCCCGTGCCTGGTTTAAACTTGATGAAATACAGCAAAGTGACAAAATTTTTAAACCGGGGATGACGATAGTTGATCTCGGTGCTGCACCCGGTGGCTGGTCGCAATATGCAGTTACGCAGATCGGCAACACTGGCCGCATTATCGCTTGCGATCTTTTACCTATGGATCCAATCGTTGGTGTGGACTTCCTTCAGGGCGACTTTCGTGATGAATTAGTCCTGAAAGCGTTACTTGAACGCGTAGGTGACAGTAAAGTACAAGTTGTCATGTCTGATATGGCGCCAAATATGTGTGGAACACCGGCGGTGGATATTCCCCGGGCCATGTATCTGGTAGAGCTGGCGCTTGGAATGGCTCGTGATGTATTAGCGCCAGGTGGTAGTTTTGTAGTGAAGGTGTTCCAGGGCGAAGGCTTCGATGAGTATCTAAGAGAGATTCGCTCCCTGTTTACGAAGGTCAAAGTTCGTAAGCCGGACTCTTCTCGCGCCCGTTCGCGTGAAGTGTATATTGTAGCGACCGGGCGTAAACCATAACCGGCAGATTTCAAACGAAAGTTTGAAAGAAACTGGATATAGAGTATCCTGACGCTGTTTTTAACACAGTTGTAATATGAGGTTAATCCCTTGAGTGACATGGCGAAAAACCTAATTCTCTGGCTGGTCATTGCCGTTGTGCTGATGTCAGTATTCCAGAGCTTTGGGCCCAGCGAGTCTAATGGCCGTAAGGTTGATTACTCTACCTTCCTGCAAGAGGTCAATCAGGACCAGGTTCGTGAAGCGAAGATCAACGGACGTGAGATTAACGTTACCAAGAAAGATAGTAACCGTTACACGACCTACATCCCGGTTAACGATCCGAAGCTGCTTGATAACCTGCTGACCAAAAACGTCAAGGTTGTTGGCGAACCGCCTGAAGAGCCAAGCCTGCTGGCTTCTATCTTCATTTCCTGGTTCCCAATGCTGCTGTTGATTGGTGTCTGGATCTTCTTCATGCGTCAGATGCAGGGCGGTGGTGGCAAAGGTGCCATGTCGTTCGGCAAGAGCAAAGCGCGCATGCTGACGGAAGATCAGATCAAAACGACTTTTGCTGACGTTGCGGGTTGTGACGAAGCAAAAGAAGAAGTCGCTGAGCTGGTTGAGTATCTGCGCGAACCGAGCCGTTTCCAGAAACTGGGCGGTAAAATCCCGAAAGGCGTCCTGATGGTCGGTCCTCCGGGTACGGGTAAAACCCTGCTGGCGAAAGCTATCGCAGGTGAAGCGAAGGTTCCATTCTTCACAATTTCCGGTTCTGATTTCGTGGAAATGTTCGTGGGTGTCGGTGCATCTCGTGTGCGTGACATGTTCGAACAAGCCAAGAAAGCGGCACCGTGCATCATCTTCATCGATGAAATCGACGCCGTAGGCCGCCAGCGTGGCGCAGGTCTGGGCGGTGGTCACGATGAACGTGAACAGACGCTGAACCAGATGCTGGTTGAGATGGACGGCTTCGAAGGTAACGAAGGTATTATCGTTATCGCAGCAACTAACCGTCCAGACGTTCTTGACCCTGCGCTGCTGCGTCCAGGCCGTTTCGACCGTCAGGTTGTGGTTGGTCTGCCAGACGTTCGCGGTCGTGAACAGATCCTGAAAGTGCATATGCGTCGCGTACCGCTGTCTCCGGATATCGATGCGGCAATCATTGCACGTGGTACGCCTGGCTTCTCCGGTGCGGACCTCGCGAACCTGGTGAACGAAGCGGCACTGTTTGCTGCTCGTGGCAACAAGCGCGTAGTGTCGATGGTTGAGTTCGAAAAAGCGAAAGACAAAATCATGATGGGTGCGGAACGTCGCTCCATGGTGATGACGGAAGCGCAGAAAGAATCTACCGCGTATCACGAAGCTGGCCACGCGATTATCGGTCGCCTGGTACCGGAACACGATCCGGTGCACAAAGTAACGATTATCCCGCGCGGTCGTGCGCTGGGTGTGACCTTCTTCCTGCCTGAAGGCGACGCAATCAGCGCCAGCCGTCAGAAACTGGAAAGTCAGATCTCCACACTGTACGGTGGCCGTCTGGCGGAAGAGATCATCTACGGTGCTGAACATGTTTCTACCGGTGCGTCGAACGACATTAAAGTCGCGACTAACCTGGCGCGTAACATGGTTACTCAGTGGGGCTTCTCCGATAAACTCGGTCCGTTGCTGTACGCTGAAGAAGAAGGCGAAGTGTTCCTGGGACGTTCTGTAGCGAAAGCGAAACACATGTCCGATGAAACCGCTCGCATTATCGATCAGGAAGTTAAACTGCTGATTGAGCGTAACTATGACCGTGCACGTCGTTTGCTGAACGAAAACATGGACATTCTGCACTCGATGAAAGATGCGCTCATGAAATATGAGACTATCGATGCGCCGCAGATTGACGATCTGATGGCTCGCCGCGATGTGCGTCCGCCAGCGGGTTGGGAAGAACCGGGTTCTTCTAATAACAACTCTGGCAGCACCGGCAAGCCAAGTGCACCGCGTCCGGTTGATGAACCGCGTGCGCCGGACTCTGGCACTATGTCAGAGCAACTGGGCGACAAATAAGTTATCGTTGATGATGACCGTGTTTTAATTGAAAACCCTGGGGCTTGCTCCGGGGTTTTTCTTATCTGCATATTCAAGATTTTACCAGGGATAAAACTATGAAACTCTTTGCTCAGGGTTCTTCACTGGATCTCAGCCATCCGCACGTCATGGGGATTTTGAACGTCACGCCAGATTCTTTTTCCGATGGCGGAGCGCACAACTCTCTGGTTGAGGCGGTAAAACACGCAAACCTGATGATTAACGCCGGGGCGACTATCATTGATGTGGGTGGTGAGTCCACGCGTCCGGGCGCGGCTGATGTGAGTGTAGAAGAAGAGTTGCAGCGAGTGATCCCAGTGGTCGAGGCGATTGCTCAGCGTTTTGAAGTGTGGATTTCGGTCGATACCTCAAAACCCGAAGTGATTCGCGAATGCGCCAGAGTTGGCGCGCATATCATCAATGATATTCGCTCTCTCTCTGAGCCTGGAGCGTTGGAAGCCGCTGCGGAGACCGGATTGCCGGTTTGCCTGATGCATATGCAGGGGCAGCCGAAAACCATGCAGGAAGCGCCAAAGTATGAGGATGTTTTTGCTGAGGTAAACCGCTACTTTGTTGAGCAAATAGCACGTTGCGAGCGGGCTGGAATCACAAAAGATAAATTGTTGCTCGACCCCGGATTCGGATTCGGTAAAAATCTCACTCACAACTACACATTACTGGCACGTTTGTCTGAATTTCATCATTTTAATCTGCCATTGCTGGTTGGGATGTCACGAAAATCAATGGTTGGCCAGTTACTGAATGTGGGGCCATCTGAACGCCTGAGCGGTAGCCTTGCGTGCGCGGTGATTGCCGCAATGCAGGGGGCGCAGATCGTTCGTGTCCATGACGTCAAAGAAACCGTAGAAGCGATGCGTGTGGTGGAAGCCACATTGTCTGCAAAGGAAAAAAAACGCTATGAGTAATCGTAAATATTTTGGCACTGATGGGATCCGCGGTCGCGTAGGCGATGCCCCAATTACTCCTGACTTTGTGCTCAAGCTGGGCTGGGCTGCAGGGAAAGTGCTGGCTCGTCATGGTTCACGTAAAATTATTATCGGTAAAGATACGCGTATTTCTGGCTATATGCTGGAATCTGCGCTGGAAGCGGGCCTGGCTGCCGCCGGACTCTCAGCTTCATTCACAGGGCCAATGCCAACACCTGCCGTTGCGTATCTGACGCGTGCTTTCCGTGCTGAGGCCGGGATTGTTATCTCCGCTTCGCACAACCCATTCTATGACAATGGGATTAAATTCTTCTCCATCGATGGGACCAAACTGCCGGATGCAGTGGAAGAAGCTATCGAAGCCGAAATGGAAAAAGCGATCACCTGCGTGGATTCAGCTGAACTGGGTAAAGCCACGCGTATCGTTGATGCTGCCGGTCGCTATATCGAGTTTTGCAAAGGCACCTTCCCGAACGAACTGAGTCTGAGTGAGCTTAAAGTTGTGGTGGATTGCGCTAACGGTGCAACGTACCACATTGCACCAAATGTACTGCGTGAGCTGGGTGCAAACGTGATTGCCATTGGCTGTGAGCCAAACGGTGTGAACATCAATGAAGAAGTCGGCGCCACCGACGTCCGTGCTCTGCAGGCGCGCGTGCTTGCGGAAAAAGCCGATCTGGGTATTGCGCTGGACGGCGATGGCGACCGCGTCATTATGGTTGACCACGAAGGCAATAAGGTCGATGGCGATCAGATCATGTATATCATCGCCCGTGAAGCCCTGCGTCAGGGGCAGCTGCGCGGTGGCGCGGTAGGTACGCTGATGAGCAACATGGGCCTTGAGCTGGCGCTGAAACAGCTGGGTATTCCTTTTGCCCGTGCAAAAGTTGGCGACCGTTATGTGCTGGAAAAAATGCAGGAAAAAGGCTGGCGTATCGGTGCTGAAAACTCTGGTCATGTGATCCTGCTGGACAAAACCACCACTGGTGACGGCATCGTGGCGGGCCTGCAGGTGCTGGCGGCGATGGTGCGCAACCATATGAGTTTGCACGACCTGTGCAGCGGCATGAAAATGTTCCCACAGCTGCTGGTTAACGTACGTTATACCGCAGGTAGTGGCGATCCGCTGGAACATGAAAACGTAAAAGCGGTGATGGCTGAGGTTGAAGCGGCGCTGGGTAACCGTGGACGCGTCCTGCTGCGTAAGTCTGGTACCGAACCGTTAATTCGTGTGATGGTTGAAGGTGAAGACGAAGCGCAGGTGACTGAATTCGCCCACCGTATTGCCGATGCTGTGAAAGCGGCATAATCCCGAAGAAAGTGAAAGCCGGAGTCTGAGACTCCGGCTTTTTTTTACTGTACGGCAAGCGGCTGTTTACGTCGGCGCTGCCAGAAGTAACCACCGACCATCAGTAGTACAAGGACTGCCAGCCACGGCAGAACTGCCATTAAATGCCCTGACCGTGCAAAGGTCAGCGCAATCATCAGTAACCAACCGCCCAGCATCGGAATCGCGGTGCGCTTAACAATATCCACGGGCGAGACGCCTGCAATCCCTGCGATAGCAATGATGACGCCGGCAATGGGCGATAGCGTACGACCAATACCCGCAGAGATCTGGATAGGCAACATCATGACCGCGATATCGCTACCGATATGACGGCTGATGTCCGGCACCATGGGGGCGAAGGAGAAAAATGCCGCATTCCCGGAGCCCATCAGCGCTGAAATCGCGAAGGTGATCAGGGTCATCAGCAAGATAATAGAGGCGGCGCTGAGGCCAAATTCACCGGAAAGCGACAACAGAGCGTCGACGGCACCAATGGCTTTCAGTCCGGCGGAAAAGACTTCACCAGCGATAATCAGCGTCACAACGGTGGCAAAAACGCTGCCCATGCTGTCGAAAACCTTTTGTACGCCAGCCATCACCTCGCGCGCCTTGCGATGACGGCAGTACTCACAAACCAGCGTAATAGCGAGGCTTATCAGTACGGCGGTATCCAGCGTGATCTTGAGTGAGCTGAATACTAAATCGCTGCACACCAACATCAATACCAGCGGCAGCATGGGCAGAAACAGCCAGGCGATAGGTGCGTCGGGTTCATCAGACGATGTTAATGTCTGCATCTGTTGAGCTGCATTGTCGCCACTTTCCCGACGGTCGAAAAAGCGTTGCACAACAATATGCAGCAGGGCGATAAAAAGAATGACGGGCACAACGATCGGCAACTGATCCTGCACAAAATAGTTCACCACCTCAATGCCTGCGGTTTTGGCGGCGAGAACTGAGTTGCCGGATCCTGGGCCAAACTCAACAGCACAGGTGCTGGCGATAACGGCGGCAACCGCGGCGCGGCTACAGCCAAGACGGGTAAGCAGCGGGTACAGCGTCGCCATCAGCAGCAGGCCCAATCCGGTGGCGCTGCTGATAAACAGCGACAGGAATTGACCCAGTAGCAGTGCCAGCCCCAGCAGCAGATAAGGCGAGTTCAGGCGTTGCAAAGGACGAGATGTCACCCGAACCAGTACCTGGCTTGCGCCAATGGCCGACATATAGGTGGCAAAACCACCAATCAGCATAATTTGCAGACCGAGGCCGCCGAGTCGTACGCTCAGGGTATCGCGAATAAACTCAAAGGCATCAAAGGGGCCAAATCCGGTGCTCTTTTTCACCAGGCCGCTGAGTGAGGTCATTCCACTAAAATGCGCGATAAGCAACAGCACAATCCCGGTCAATAACAGTACCGACTGGGGGTGATATTTTTTGAGGATCAGACGTCCGGCAAAAATGATGGCGATTAGCGCCAGTAGTAATGACATTCTTGCCCCCTTACTCGAAGTTGCCGGTAACCAGGCACTCGCCATCCCGCAGCAACGGTTTACCCGCGGCAAACAGATGGGCCAGCGAGAGGTCATCATTGAGTACACAGATATCGGCACGTTCTCCGGCGCAGAGCACGCCCCCGGAAATACCCAGCGAGCGCGCCACGTTTGCCGTCAACATCGCGACCGCCTGTGACACTGGAATCCCCACATCAATCAGGCGAGGAAGCAGGTTAAGATTTCCTGCGACCGGTGCCGCACTTAAACCTTCAACGATACCCTGAGCGTTAAAGCGCGGCACGCTGCCATTGCCATCCGAACTGATCGTGATGCGTTCCGCCGGAACCTGGGCTTCGAGTGCGTGCAGAATGGCTTGCTCCTGAGGCATAAAGCGACTGCCACCGGACGTAACATCGATATGGCCGCCGCGATGTGCGAAGGCAATCGCCTGTTCGAACAAGGGCTCAGTTCTCGCAACATGGGTCGGTGAAATATGGTGAATCGGAATACCCGCATCACACAACTCAATAAGTTGCGACATCCCTTCCGGCAGATTCCCCAGGTGCACATGCAGCAAGCCTTTTTTTCCTGCCAGCAGGGAAGCGACGCGAATATCGCTCACTATCCTCAGCAACTCCTGGAAAGAGGGGTAAGAGCCGCGGTGATCGGCGAGAGCGATTTTTACACCAAGAATTGCCGGAATGAAGGCCATATCATCGCGGATTGAGCGCGTAATGGTTGGGCTGGGAACGGCGTAGGCTCCCGTGTGCATAAACGCGCGTAATCCCTCAAGGTTGAGAGACTGCATTTTAGCGTAGAGGTCTTTGGGCGAACGAGAAATAGCATCGGTGCCTAACACGCCAACCACCGTGGTAATGCCCGCCTGAATCAGATCGCGCAGCTTGACGGCGGGCGTCCGACTGGCAAATCCGGCTTCGCCACCGCCACCGGTAAGATGGACATGCTGATCGATGATGCCAGGGATAACCCATTTGCCCCGACAATTGATGACCTCGTTGATGCCATCAAACAATGAAATATCTTTTTCTACCGCCACAATTCGGTCGGCATGAATGAGCAGGGAGCAGAGGCCTAAATCCTCAGGAGAAAAAACACGGGCATTGGTCAATAAAGTAAACATAGCGGTCCTGTCAAACGTCGAGGGTGAGAGTCGGCAGGTGAAACGGAATATTGTTGTTATGATGCCCACCATAAAGCCATTACTATAACTATGACTATTACCGATTTGTTATTGGAGGATGCGGTTATGGCATGGCGGAGAGCACAACGTGGATTGTAAGTGGCTGGAAGATTTTCTGGCCTTGAGCCAGCATGGAAACTACTCTCAGGCCGCGGCGCAGCGGCATATTACTCAACCTGCGTTGAGTCGGCGTATAAAGTCTCTGGAAGAGGTGCTGGGCGTACCTTTGTTTGACCGGACAACGACCCCCGTCACGTTGACGCGCTATGGTGAACGCTTTGAACCTTATGCCCGGCACGTTCTCAGCACGTTAACAGAGGCAAGCCATGAGCTGTCGGCGATGATGCCAGCAACGGATAACACGCTGGTGATGGTCAGCCTGCATACGCTGTCGGTGAATATCCTGCCGGATATGATCAACTACCTGCGACAGAGTGAGCCGCAGTTAAACTTTACGGTAAACGCCAGTATCCAGGGGATAGACAACCACTTCAATGCCCTGATGAACCGGCAAATTGATTTGCTGGTGACCTACGATTTACCGTCCGCCCAGCCTGGGCTGGAGATCGCCGGAGGGTTAAAACGCTCCCTATGGCGGTATGAGCGGTTTATACCGGTTATTTCAGCCCAATTGGCTGATGCGCTTAATGATCCGCATGCTCCGATTCCGTGGCTATGCTACAGCGACTACACCTTTGTCAGACGTATTATTGAGTCGGCAGAACAACGCGTCCGCCCACGGCTAAAAAAAGTGTTTGAGAGTGGTTTAAGCGAAACGATACGAGAAATGGTGCTGCGCCATATGGGAATGGCCTGGTTACCTGAATCGATGGTGGCGGAAGAGTTGGTGAATCAGCAAATTATTCACTGCTGGCCAGAAAATACAGATCTGATTTGTGAAATCCCCGTTGTGGTTTGGGCGAATCTTGAAGATCAACGTGCCGTTATGCAGAGATGCTGGGAGAAGTTGCTTCGTTTTTGATTGATATGGCGATTTTTTCCGCAGTTGATACAATGCTAACAAATTGCCCTTGCGAAGGTTATTCGCTTTGGTTAGTATTCACACCCGCTTCAGTGGGAAACAGTAAATATTCCCGCTTTAATGGTCGAAGCATTGTACGCGGCAACTCCGCAAGGAACAGGTTGATTATGCACGAAGCTCTTTTAGTAGTTTTCCTTATTGTGGCAATTGGCCTGGTAGGCTTGATCATGCTGCAGCAAGGCAAAGGCGCTGATATGGGAGCCTCTTTTGGCGCAGGCGCTTCTGGTACTCTGTTTGGTTCAAGTGGTTCTGGTAACTTCATGACCCGTATGACAGCTGTATTGGGAACCTTGTTCTTCATCATCAGTCTGGTGCTGGGTAACATGAACAGCAACAAGACCAATAAAGGAAGTGAGTGGGAAAATCTGAGCGCACCGGCGAAAACCGAGCAAACTCAGCCAGCTGCTCCGGCTCAGCCGACCAGCGATATCCCACGCTAAGTATTCTGTACCGAGGTGGTGGAATTGGTAGACACGCTACCTTGAGGTGGTAGTGCCCTAACGGGCTTGTGGGTTCGAGTCCCATCCTCGGTACCAAATTCCAAAAAAAAGACGCTGCAAAGCGTCTTTTTTTTCGTCTGTTATTTGTGGCTGTCCTGTAGGCCTGATAAGCGTAGCGCCATCAGGCGTTGTAATAATGTTGGATGGCGGCGTAAACGCCTTATCCGACCTACAAATACCCTTTATTCCGCGCATAAAAAAGGCCGCTTGCGCGGCCTTAAGATGGTGAATCTTTACTTCGCCTTATTTTCCAGATTCTCAACCTGCGGCAGGCCGGTTGCGGAAGAGGCGGTCAGCAAGCCAGATTGTGCATAACCAAACAGCTTCTCGCGGGTATCGGTGATATCCAGATTACGCATGGTCAACTGACCGATACGATCGTCCGGAGAGAATACAGAGTCGCCTTTTTCCATCGTCAGACGTTCTGGTTTGTACGTCAGATTGTCAGACACGGTGTTGAGGATTGAGTAGTCATTACCGCGACGCAGTTCCAGCGTGACTTCGCCGGTAATCTGGCTGGCAACCCAACGCTGCAGACCGTCACGCAGCATCAGCGCCTGAGAGTCGAACCAGCGTCCCTGATACAGCAGACGACCAAGCTGGCGGCCATGCGCGTGATATTGCTCGATGGTATCTTCGTTGTGAATACCGGTCAGCAGACGCTCGTAGGCGATATGCAGCAATGCCATCCCCGGGGCTTCGTAGATGCCACGGCTCTTCGCTTCAATGATACGGTTTTCAATCTGATCGCTCATACCCAGACCGTGACGGCCGCCGATACGGTTGGCTTCCAGCATCATTTCAACGTCGTCGCTAAAGGTTTTACCGTTCAGCGCAACCGGATGACCCTGTTCAAAGCGCACGGTCACTTCTTCTGCCGGGATCTTCACGCTCTCATCCCAGAACTTCACGCCCATAATCGGGTTGACGATTTTGACGCTGGAGTTCAGGAATTCCAGATCTTTTGCTTCGTGGGTCGCGCCGAGCATGTTGGAGTCAGTGGAGTACGCTTTCTCAACGGACATTTTGTAGTCGAAACCACAGGCAATCATAAATTCGGACATCTCATGGCGACCGCCGAGTTCATCGATAAAATCGGTATCCAGCCATGGTTTATAAATCTGCAGTTCGGCGTTGGTCAGCAGGCCGTAACGATAGAAACGTTCAATATCGTTACCTTTATAGGTGCTACCGTCACCCCAGATATTTACGCCATCTTCTTTCATGGCGGCAACCAGCATGGTGCCGGTGACAGCACGGCCCAGCGGGGTGGTATTGAAATAAGTCAGTCCGCCGGTGGTGTTGTGGAATGCACCGCACTGAATGGCAGCGATCCCTTCGGCAACCAGCTGCTTACGGCAATCTACCAGGCGAGCATTCTCAGCACCATATTCCATTGCACGGCGAGGAATGGCGTCATAGTCATCCTCATCCGGCTGGCCCAAATTCGCAGTATATGCATATGGGACAGCCCCTTTTTGTCGCATCCACAGCAGTGCTGCACTGGTGTCCAGGCCGCCAGAGAAAGCGATACCAATACGTTGACCTACCGGGAGATGCTTGAGAATCGTCGTCATAAAATAAAACCCTGCTTGATAGACTGGTGAAGAGGTCGGCTTATTATGTTAATTGCATTTTTATGCAAAATAAATGAGTTTTCATTTAATCATCTTTTCTGGATGACAGGAAGAGTTTAGTGATAATTTCGTTAAATAACGGCGTGGGCGGCATATTTATCTTACTGGGCTAGCGCTGGGCAGCATTCATTGATTTGCATAGTCGTAACAAGGTTGACATAACGCATAGTGAATCAATATACTGTGCGCAGATTTTACGTCCCGTCCTCGGTACCAAATCCCAGCAGTATTTGCATTTTTTACCCAAAACGAGTAAAATTTGCCACGTTTCAGGCGCGGGGTGGAGCAGCCTGGTAGCTCGTCGGGCTCATAACCCGAAGGTCGTCGGTTCAAATCCGGCCCCCGCAACCACTTTCCCTTAGAGTTCTTTTTCAAATATACTGTGAAGACTTAGGCCTTCGTAGCTGGATTTGAAAAAAATTCTTTCGGAAGGTTCTCCGAACCGCAGGTGCGGTTATAGGGTTCAGTTATCTAAAGCCCCGATTTATCGGGGTTTTTTGTTATCTGACTACAGAATAACTGGGCTTTAGGCCCTTTTTTTATGTCTTGGGGGTGGGCTTGTCCACATTAGAGCAAAAATTAACAGAGATGATTACAGCGCCGGTTGAAGCCCTGGGCTACGAACTGGTCGGCATCGAATTTATTCGTGGTCGCACATCCACACTGCGCATCTATATTGATAGTGAAGATGGCATCAATGTTGATGATTGTGCTGATGTGAGCCATCAGGTAAGCGCCGTGATGGATGTCGAAGACCCAATCACCGTTGCCTATAACCTGGAAGTCTCCTCTCCGGGTCTCGACCGTCCTCTGTTCACAGCTGAACACTACGTGCGTTTCCTGGGTGAAGAAGTCACGCTGGTTCTTCGTATGGCGGTACAAAACCGTCGTAAATGGCAGGGCGTTATCAAAGCGGTGGACGGTGAGATGATCACGGTCACAGTCGAAGGCAAAGATGAAGTGTTCGCGCTGAGTAATATCCAGAAGGCGAACCTGGTTCCCCACTTTTAACAGTCTGGATTGAGGTGAAAAGCCCGCGATGAACAAAGAAATTTTGGCTGTTGTTGAAGCCGTATCCAACGAAAAAGCGCTGCCACGCGAGAAAATTTTTGAAGCGCTGGAAAGTGCGCTGGCTACAGCAACAAAGAAAAAATATGAGCAAGAGATCGACGTTCGCGTAGAAATCGATCGTAAAAGCGGTGATTTCGATACCTTCCGTCGTTGGGTAATCGTAGAAGAAGTTACTCAGCCGACCAAAGAAATTACGCTGGAAGCGGCACGCTTCGAAGACGAAAGTCTGAACGTGGGCGAATATGTTGAAGATCAGATTGAATCTGTCACCTTTGACCGTATCACCACCCAGACCGCGAAACAGGTTATCGTACAGAAAGTACGTGAAGCTGAACGCGCAATGGTTGTTGATCAGTTCCGCGAACACGAAGGCGAAATCGTCACCGGTGTGGTGAAGAAAGTAAACCGCGACAACATTTCTCTGGATCTGGGCAGCAATGCTGAAGCTGTGATCCTGCGTGAAGACATGCTGCCGCGTGAAAACTTCCGCCCAGGTGACCGTATTCGTGGCGTTTTGTACTCAGTTCGCCCGGAAGCGCGCGGTGCGCAGCTGTTCGTAACCCGTTCCAAACCGGAAATGCTGATTGAGCTGTTCCGCATTGAAGTGCCGGAAATTGGCGAAGAAGTTATCGAAATTAAAGCGGCTGCCCGCGATCCGGGATCGCGTGCGAAAATCGCCGTTAAGACCAACGACAAGCGTATTGATCCGGTCGGCGCCTGTGTTGGTATGCGTGGTGCGCGCGTTCAGGCGGTTTCTACCGAACTGGGCGGCGAGCGTATCGATATCGTCCTGTGGGATGATAACCCGGCGCAGTTCGTGATTAACGCAATGGCGCCAGCAGACGTCGCTTCTATCGTGGTGGATGAAGACAAACACACCATGGATATCGCGGTTGAAGCCGGTAACCTGGCTCAGGCGATTGGACGTAATGGTCAGAACGTCCGCCTGGCTTCACAACTGAGCGGTTGGGAACTCAACGTGATGACCGTTGATGACCTGCAAGCGAAGCATCAGGCTGAAGCACATGCAGCCATTGATACCTTCACCAAATATCTCGATATCGATGAAGATTTCGCGACTGTTCTGGTAGAAGAAGGTTTTGCGACGCTGGAAGAACTGGCCTACGTGCCAATGAAAGAACTGCTGGAAATTGACGGCCTGGATGAACAGACCGTTGAAGCGCTGCGCGAGCGTGCTAAAAACGCACTGACCACTCTGGCACTGGCCCAGGAAGAAAGCCTCGGTGATAACAAACCGGCTGACGATCTGCTGAATCTGGAAGGATTGGATCGTGAGATGGCCTTCAAACTGGCGGCCCGTGGTGTTTGTACGCTGGAAGATCTCGCTGAACAGGGCATTGATGATCTGGCTGATATCGAAGGGTTGACCGACGAAAAAGCCGGTGAGCTGATTATGGCTGCCCGTAATATTTGCTGGTTCGGCGACGAAGCGTAATAAACTGTAGCAGGAAGGAACAGTATGACAGATGTAACCGTAAAAACGCTGGCTGCAGAGATACAGACTTCCGTAGATCGCCTGGTACAGCAATTTGCTGATGCCGGTATCCCGAAGTCTGCTGACGACTCTGTGTCCGCACAAGAGAAACAAACCTTACTGGCGCATCTGAACCGTGAGAACGGCTCAGCGCCGGATAAGTTGACATTGCAGCGTAAAACGCGCAGTACTCTCAATATTCCAGGTACCGGTGGAAAAAGCAAATCGGTACAAATCGAAGTCCGCAAGACACGCACCTTTGTGAAACGCGATCCGCAAGAGGCTGAACGCCTTGCCGCGGAAGAGCAGGCGCAGCGTGAAGCGGAAGAGCAAGCCCGTCGTGAGGCAGAAGAAGCTGCCAAACGCGAGGCGCAACAAAAAGCCGAACGTGAGGCCGCAGAACAAGCTAAACGTGAAGCCGCTGATAAAGCGAAACGTGAAGCTGCGGAAAAAGACAAAGTGAGCAATCAACAGACCGACGATATGACTAAAACCGCCCAGGCCGAAAAAGCCCGCCGTGAAAATGAAGCCGCAGAACTGAAGCGTAAAGCGGAAGAAGAAGCACGTCGCAAGCTTGAAGAAGAAGCGCGCCGTGTAGCGGAAGAAGCTCGCCGTATGGCGGAAGAAAACGAGAAAAATGGTGTGAATAACGCTGAACCTGTCGAAGACACCAGTGATTATCACGTCACCACTTCTCAGCATGCTCGCCAGGCTGAAGACGAGAACGATCGTGAAGTTGAAGGCGGTCGTGGTCGTACTCGCAGCACCAAAGCAGCGCGTCCGGCGAAGAAAGGCAACAAACACGCTGAATCTAAAGCTGACCGTGAAGAAGCACGTGCAGCGGTTCGCGGCGGTAAAGGCGGTAAGCAGCGTAAAGGTTCCGCTCTGCAGCAGGGCTTCCAGAAGCCAGCTCAGGCCGTTAACCGTGACGTTGTGATCGGCGAAACCATCACCGTTGGCGATCTGGCGAACAAGATGGCGGTCAAAGGCTCTCAGGTCATCAAAGCGATGATGAAACTGGGCGCAATGGCGACTATCAACCAGGTCATCGACCAGGAAACCGCGCAGCTGGTTGCCGAAGAGATGGGCCACAAAGTTATCCTGCGTCGTGAAAACGAGCTGGAAGAAGCAGTAATGAGCGACCGTGATACCGGCGCTGCGGCTGAACCGCGCGCACCGGTAGTGACCATCATGGGTCACGTTGACCACGGTAAAACGTCTCTGCTGGACTACATTCGTTCAACGAAAGTGGCCTCTGGTGAAGCGGGCGGCATTACTCAGCACATCGGTGCGTACCACGTTGAAACTGACAACGGTATGATCACCTTCCTGGACACCCCGGGTCACGCCGCGTTTACCTCCATGCGTGCTCGTGGTGCTCAGGCAACGGATATCGTTGTTCTGGTTGTTGCAGCAGACGACGGCGTGATGCCGCAGACTATTGAAGCTATCCAGCACGCGAAAGCGGCAGGTGTGCCGGTAGTTGTTGCAGTCAACAAAATCGATAAACCGGAAGCGGATCCAGATCGCGTTAAAAACGAGCTGTCCCAGTACGGCATCATGCCGGAAGAGTGGGGCGGCGAGAGCCAGTTCGTTCACGTTTCTGCGAAAGCGGGTACCGGTATCGACGAACTGCTGGATGCTATCCTGCTGCAAGCCGAAGTACTGGAACTGAAAGCTGTGCGTAAAGGTATGGCGAGCGGTGCGGTTATCGAATCCTTCCTGGATAAAGGTCGTGGCCCAGTCGCTACCGTCCTGGTTCGCGAAGGTACCCTGAACAAGGGCGATATCGTTCTGTGTGGTTTCGAATACGGCCGCGTTCGTGCGATGCGTAACGAACTGGGTCAGGAAGTACTGGAAGCGGGTCCGTCCATTCCGGTGGAAATCCTCGGTCTGTCCGGTGTTCCGGCTGCGGGTGACGAAGTTACCGTTGTTCGTGACGAGAAGAAAGCCCGTGAAGTTGCACTGTACCGTCAGGGCAAATTCCGTGAAGTTAAACTGGCTCGTCAGCAGAAATCTAAACTTGAGAACATGTTCGCCAACATGACCGAAGGCGAAGTTCACGAAGTGAACATCGTGCTGAAGGCTGACGTACAGGGTTCTGTAGAAGCGATTTCCGACTCTTTACTGAAACTGTCTACCGACGAAGTAAAAGTGAAGATCATCGGTTCTGGTGTAGGTGGTATCACCGAAACCGACGCAACCCTGGCTGCGGCATCCAACGCGATTCTGGTTGGCTTCAACGTACGTGCTGATGCCTCTGCACGTAAAGTTATCGAATCAGAAAGCCTGGATCTGCGTTACTACTCCGTCATCTATCATCTGATCGACGAAGTGAAAGCAGCGATGAGCGGCATGCTGTCTCCGGAACTGAAACAGCAGATCATTGGTCTGGCTGAAGTTCGTGATGTGTTCAAATCACCGAAATTTGGCGCTATCGCAGGCTGTATGGTTACCGAAGGCACGATTAAACGTCACAACCCAATCCGCGTACTGCGCGACAACGTGGTTATCTATGAAGGCGAGCTGGAATCCCTGCGCCGCTTCAAAGATGACGTCAACGAAGTCCGTAACGGTATGGAATGTGGTATCGGCGTTAAGAACTACAACGACGTTCGCGTTGGCGATATGATCGAAGTGTTCGAGATCATCGAGATCAAACGTACCATCGCATAAGGTTGTTCGGGTGTAGGCCGGATAAGGCGTTTACGCCGACATCCGGCAATGTAATGCCTGATGGCGCTACGCTTATCAGGCCTACAGCCTAATCACCGAATTATTTTCAAAAGGGGCTGAATGCCCCTTTTTTGTCTGGAGAATTTATTATGGCGAAAGAATTTGGTCGCCCGCAGCGTGTCGCGCAGGAGATGCAGAAAGAAATCGCACTCATCCTGCAACGCGAAATCAAAGACCCGCGTGTTGGCATGATGACCACCGTATCGGGTGTTGAGATGTCCCGTGACCTGGCATATGCCAAAGTGTTCGTGACTTTCCTCAACGATCAGGACGAAGCGGCCGTGAAAAACGGCATTAAGGCACTGCAGGAAGCCTCTGGTTTTATCCGCTCTCTGCTGGGTAAAGCAATGCGTCTGCGCATCGTGCCTGAGCTGACCTTCTTCTACGACAACTCACTGGTCGAAGGGATGCGCATGTCCAACCTGGTGACCAGCGTGGTGAAACATGACGATGAGCGTCGTGTGAACCCAGCGGACGACAGCAAGGAGGACTGATGAGTCGTCCTCGTCGTCGTGGTCGCGATATTCACGGTGTCCTGCTGCTGGATAAGCCGCAGGGCATGTCCAGCAATGACGTGCTGCAAAAAGTAAAGCGCATCTACAATGCCAACCGCGCGGGACATACCGGCGCGTTGGATCCGCTGGCGACAGGCATGCTGCCTATCTGCCTCGGTGAAGCGACAAAGTTTTCACAGTATTTGCTGGATTCTGACAAACGCTATCGCGTGGTTGCCCGTTTGGGCCAGCGTACTGATACTTCCGATGCCGATGGGCAGATCGTGCAGGAGCGTCCGGTAACCTTCACCGCAGAACAACTGGCGAATGCGCTGGAGACTTTCCGCGGCGATATCGAGCAGATTCCGTCGATGTATTCGGCGCTGAAGTATCAAGGTAAGAAGCTGTACGAATATGCGCGTCAGGGCATTGAAGTGCCGCGTGAAGCGCGCCCGATTACCGTCTATGAGCTGCTGTTTATCCGTCACGAGGGTAACGAACTGGAGCTGGAAGTTCACTGCTCCAAAGGCACCTATATTCGTACCATCGTTGACGATCTCGGTGAGAAGCTGGGCTGTGGCGCGCACGTAACGTATCTGCGTCGTCTGACGGTCAGCAAATATCCGGTGGATCGTATGGTCACGCTGGAACACCTGCGTGAGCTGGTCGAACAGGCAGAACAGCAGAACATTCCGGCGGCTCAGCTGCTTGATCCTTTGCTGATGCCAATGGACAGTCCGGCATCGGACTATCCTGTTGTTAATTTGCCTTTAACATCGTCGGTTTACTTTAAAAATGGTAATCCGGTACGGACGACAGGCGCCCCGCTGGAAGGGCTGGTACGCGTGACGGAAGGCGATGACGGCAAGTTTATTGGCATGGGGGAGATGGACGATGAAGGTCGTGTCGCCCCCCGCCGCCTGGTAGTTGAGTATCCTGCATAACGCTCTCTGTCTTGCGATAAAAGGGCGCTGCGAGTAGAATACTGCCGCTTAACGTCGCGTAAATTGTTTAACAATCTACGCGACGTATACACAAAATCATTCGAGCTGCATCAAGGCGGCAAGTCTGAGAATCCTCAGGAGCTTACTTAGGTAAGTGACTGAGGTGAGCGGACGCAGCCAACGCAGAGTCAGTTTGAAGGATAAAGTGTATACACTGGGATAGCTGAATTAGAGATCGGCATCCTTTCATTCTTATCACTTTGGAGTTTTAAAATGTCTCTAAGTACTGAAGCTACCGCTAAAATCGTTTCTGAGTTTGGTCGTGATGCAAACGACACCGGTTCTACCGATGTTCAGGTTGCTCTGTTGACTGCACAGATTAACCACCTGCAGGGCCACTTTGCAGAGCACAAAAAAGATCACCACAGCCGTCGTGGTCTGCTGCGCATGGTTTCTCAGCGTCGTAAACTGCTCGACTACCTGAAACGTAAAGATGTTGCACGTTACACCGCGCTGATCGAGCGTCTGGGCCTGCGTCGCTAATTCTTTCGAGTTTCAGAAAGAGGGGGCCTTCATGGCCCCTTTTTTCCAGCAGATGGCAGCAATTCGCTGGAAACTAATGTATTGTTGCTATGAATGATCTTCCGTTGCAGAGGTTCGCGCGGCTAATGAGAGGCTTTACTCATGCTTATGGGTTAGGGTTGTCATTAGTCGCGAGGATGCGCAGAAGATCGGGTATTAACGATGGCGCAAAAATGTGCCGTCAAAAAATAGAGAAAGGATATTATTTTGCTTAATCCGATCGTTCGTAAATTCCAGTACGGTCAGCATACCGTTACGCTGGAAACCGGCATGATGGCGCGTCAGGCGACTGCCGCTGTTATGGTTAGCATGGATGACACCGCGGTATTCGTTACCGTTGTTGGCCAGAAAAAAGCGAAGCCAGGCCAGGACTTTTTCCCGCTGACCGTTAACTATCAGGAGCGTACCTACGCTGCTGGCCGTATCCCGGGTAGCTTCTTCCGTCGTGAAGGCCGTCCGAGCGAAGGCGAAACCCTGATCGCGCGTCTGATTGACCGCCCGGTTCGCCCGCTGTTCCCTGAAGGCTTCGTTAACGAAGTTCAGGTTATCGCGACCGTTGTTTCCGTTAACCCGCAGGTTAACCCGGACATCGTGGCAATGATTGGTGCATCTGCTGCGCTGACTTTGTCTGGCATCCCATTCAACGGCCCGATCGGTGCTGCGCGTGTTGGTTACATCAATGACCAGTACGTACTGAACCCGACTCAGGACGAACTGAAAGAAAGCAAGCTGGACCTGGTTGTTGCCGGTACCGAAGCTGCCGTACTGATGGTTGAATCCGAAGCTGAACTGCTGAGCGAAGACCAGATGCTGGGCGCAGTAGTATTCGGTCACGAACAGCAGCAGGTTGTGATTCAGGCGATCAACGAGCTGGCGAAAGAAGCTGGCAAACCGCGTTGGGACTGGCAGCCAGAAGCCGTCAACGAAGCGCTGAACGCGCGCGTTGCCGCACTGGCAGAAGCTCGTCTGAGCGATGCTTACCGTATCACTGACAAACAAGAGCGTTATGCTCAGGTTGACGTGATCAAATCTGAAACCATCGCGACTCTGGTGGCTGAAGACGAAACCCTGGACGCTAACGAACTGGGTGAAATCCTGCACGCTATCGAGAAAAACGTTGTTCGTAGCCGCGTACTGGCAGGCGAGCCGCGCATCGATGGCCGTGAAAAAGACATGATCCGTGGCCTGGACGTGCGTACTGGCGTTCTGCCGCGTACCCACGGTTCCGCACTGTTCACCCGTGGCGAAACTCAGGCGCTGGTTACTGCGACCCTGGGCACCACGCGTGATGCGCAGAACCTCGACGAACTGATGGGCGAGCGTACTGACAACTTCCTGTTCCACTACAACTTCCCTCCGTACTGCGTAGGTGAAACCGGTATGGTCGGTTCTCCGAAGCGTCGTGAGATTGGTCACGGCCGTCTGGCGAAGCGTGGCGTACTGGCAGTAATGCCGGAACTGGATAAATTCCCGTACACCGTGCGTGTGGTTTCTGAAATCACCGAATCTAACGGTTCTTCTTCCATGGCTTCCGTATGTGGTGCTTCCCTGGCGCTGATGGACGCAGGCGTGCCGATCAAAGCCGCCGTTGCGGGTATCGCGATGGGTCTGGTGAAAGAAGGCGACAACTTTGTTGTTCTGTCTGACATCCTGGGCGACGAAGACCACCTGGGTGATATGGACTTCAAAGTGGCGGGTTCCCGCGACGGTATCTCTGCGCTGCAGATGGATATCAAAATTGAAGGTATCACCAAAGAAATCATGCAGGTTGCTCTGAACCAGGCTAAAGGTGCGCGTCTGCACATCCTGGGTGTGATGGAACAAGCGATCAACGCTCCGCGTGGCGATATTTCTCAGTTCGCTCCGCGTATCCACACTATCAAGATCAGCCCGGACAAGATCAAAGACGTTATCGGTAAAGGCGGTTCTGTTATCCGTGCTCTGACCGAAGAAACCGGCACCACCATTGAAATCGAAGATGATGGTACCGTGAAGATTGCTGCGACCGACGGTGAGAAAGCGAAATATGCTATCCGTCGTATCGAAGAGATCACCGCAGAGATCGAAGTAGGCCGTATCTACAATGGTAAAGTGACCCGTATCGTTGACTTTGGCGCATTCGTTGCCATCGGTGGCGGTAAAGAAGGTCTGGTACACATCTCTCAGATCGCTGACAAGCGCGTTGAGAAAGTGACCGACTACCTGCAGATGGGCCAGGAAGTACCGGTCAAAGTTCTGGAAGTTGATCGCCAGGGCCGTGTACGTCTGAGCATTAAAGAAGCAACTGAGCAGTCTCAGCCTGCAGGCGAACCGGAAGCTCCGGCAAGCCAGGGCGAGTAAGGTTGCCATTGCCCTCCGTGAAAGCGGAGGGCCTTTAACCCGGCAGGATGCCTTGTTAGCAACCGGGGAACCTGGACGTTCATTCAATCGTTGTCTTCGGGAGTGGGAAATGAAGCCTTTTTTGCGCTGGTGTTTCGTTGCGACAGCACTCACGCTGGCTGGATGCAGTAATTCCGCCTGGCGAAAGAGTGAAGTCCTCGCAGTACCATTGCAACCGACTTTGCAGCAGGAAGTGATTCTGGCACGTATGGAACAAATTCTTGCCAGTCGGGCTTTAACCGATGACGAACGCGCACAGCTTTTATATGAGCGCGGAGTGTTGTATGATAGTCTCGGTCTGAGGGCACTGGCGCGAAATGATTTTTCACAAGCGCTGGCAATCCGACCAGATATGCCTGAAGTATTCAATTACTTAGGTATATATTTAACGCAGGCAGGCAATTTTGATGCTGCCTATGAAGCGTTTGATTCTGTACTTGAGCTTGATCCAACTTACAACTACGCGCACTTAAATCGCGGTATCGCATTGTATTACGGCGGTCGCGACAAGTTAGCGCAAGATGATCTGCTAGCGTTTTATCAAGACGATCCCAATGATCCTTTCCGTAGTCTGTGGCTTTATCTTGCCGAGCAGAAGCTCGATGAGAAGCAGGCTAAAGAAGCGTTGAAGCAACGCTTTGAGAAATCGGATAAAGAGCAATGGGGATGGAACATTGTCGAGTTCTACCTGGGCAACATTAGCGAAGCAACGCTGATGGAACGCCTGAAGGCGGACGCAACGGATAACACCTCGCTCGCTGAGCATCTCAGTGAAACCAACTTCTATTTAGGTAAGTACTACCTAAGTCTGGGGGATTTGGACAACGCTACGGCATTGTTCAAACTGGCGGTGGCTAACAACGTTCATAACTTTGTTGAGCACCGATACGCATTGTTGGAATTATCGCTCCTGGGCCAGGACCAAGATGACCTGGCAGAATCGGACCAGCAATAGCTGACGTACACATCAGCCCGTAATCTTTTTTGATTGCCATCACCTTCACGGGTGAGGGCGTTGTTGTTCGTTAATACACCTACTTTGAGCCGGTTCACACTTTTCAATGAAAATTGCAGATCAATTTCATGATGAGTTATGTAGACTGGCCGCCATTAATTTTGAGGCACACGTACTACATGGCTGAATTCGAAACCACTTTTGCAGATCTGGGCCTGAAGGCTCCTATCCTTGAAGCCCTTAACGATCTGGGTTACGAAAAACCATCTCCAATCCAGGCAGAGTGCATTCCGCATCTGCTGGGCGGCCGCGATGTTCTGGGTATGGCCCAGACAGGTAGCGGCAAAACTGCAGCGTTCTCTTTACCGCTGCTCAACAATCTTGATCCTGAGCTGAAGGCACCTCAGATTCTGGTGCTGGCACCGACCCGCGAACTGGCGGTTCAGGTAGCAGAAGCCATGACGGATTTCTCTAAACACATGCGCGGCGTGAACGTGGTTGCCCTGTACGGCGGCCAGCGTTATGACGTGCAATTACGTGCCCTGCGTCAGGGGCCACAGATCGTCGTCGGTACGCCGGGTCGTCTGCTGGATCACCTGAAGCGCGGTACTCTGGACCTCTCCAAACTGAGCGGTCTGGTACTGGACGAAGCTGACGAAATGCTGCGTATGGGCTTCATCGAAGACGTTGAAACCATCATGGCACAGATCCCGGAAGGTCATCAGACCGCTCTGTTCTCTGCAACCATGCCGGAAGCGATTCGTCGTATTACCCGCCGCTTTATGAAAGAGCCGCAGGAAGTACGCATTCAGTCCAGCGTCACTACCCGTCCTGACATCAGCCAGAGCTACTGGACTGTGTGGGGCATGCGTAAAAATGAAGCGCTGGTGCGTTTCCTGGAAGCAGAAGACTTTGATGCGGCGATTATCTTCGTTCGTACCAAAAATGCGACCCTGGAAGTAGCAGAAGCGCTGGAGCGTAGCGGTTATAGCAGCGCTGCACTGAACGGCGACATGAACCAGTCCCTGCGTGAGCAGACTCTGGAGCGTCTGAAAGATGGCCGTCTGGATATTCTGATTGCTACCGACGTTGCGGCCCGTGGCCTGGACGTTGAGCGTATCAGCCTGGTTGTTAACTACGATATCCCGATGGATTCCGAGTCTTACGTTCACCGTATCGGCCGTACCGGTCGTGCGGGTCGTGCAGGTCGTGCGCTGCTGTTCGTCGAGAACCGCGAGCGTCGTCTGCTGCGTAACATCGAACGCACTATGAAGCTGACTATTCCGGAAGTAGAACTGCCGAACGCAGACCTGCTGGGCAAACGCCGTCTGGAAAAATTCGCCGCTAAAGTACAGCAGCAGCTGGAAAGCAGCGATCTGGATCAGTACCGTGCTCTGCTGGCGAAAATGCAGCCGGAAGAAGAACTGGATATCGAAACGCTGGCAGCTGCACTGCTGAAAATGGCTCAGGGCGAACGTCCTCTGATCCTGCCGCCAGATGCGCCGATGCGTCCGAAACGCGAATTCCGCGACCGTGATGACCGTGGTCCGCGCGATCGTAACGATCGTGGCCCGCGTGACCGTAATGACCGTGGTGGTGAAGACCGTCCGCGTCGTGAACGTCGTGACGTCGGTGACATGCAGCTGTACCGCATTGAAGTGGGCCGTGATGACGGTGTTGAAGTTCGTCATATCGTTGGTGCGATTGCTAACGAAGGTGATATCAGCAGCCGTTACATCGGTAACATCAAGCTGTTTGCTTCCCACTCCACCATCGAACTGCCGAAAGGTATGCCGGGCGACGTGCTGCAGCACTTTACCCGTACTCGCATCCTGAACAAGCCGATGAACATGCAGCTGGTTGGCGATGCAGTTCCGCACACCGGTGGTGAGCGTCGTGGCGGCGGCGGTGGTCGTTTCAGCGGTGAGCGTCGTGAAGGTGGTCGCGGTGAAGGTCGTAACTTTAGCGGCGAACGTCGTGAAGGCGGTCGTGGCGATGGTCGTCGTTTCAGCGGCGAACGTCGTGAAGGCAACCGTGGTCCGCGCCGTGACGATTCTTCTGCTCCGCGTCGTGATGACTCAGCTGGTCGTCGTCGTTTTGGCGGTGACGCATAAGCCTCACGGTTTAACAGCGTAAAGTAATATATACAGCCCCGATCGAAATGATTGGGGCTTTTTTTATTTCATTTGTACTCATGTACTGGTACAGTGCAGCACATTGAGATGTAGTCACAATACAAATGACTGGAGAGATGGCTGAATGGCAACACTAACCACCACCCAAACATCACCTTCGCTGCTTGGCGGCGTGGTGATCATCGGCGGCACCATTATTGGCGCGGGGATGTTTTCTCTGCCTGTGGTCATGTCCGGGGCGTGGTTCTTCTGGTCAATGGCGGCACTGATCTTCACCTGGTTCTGCATGCTGCACTCCGGGCTGATGATCCTTGAAGCTAACCTCAATTACCGTATTGGCTCTAGCTTTGACACCATCACGAAAGATCTGCTGGGCAAAGGCTGGAACGTGGTGAACGGCATCTCGATTGCTTTCGTTCTCTATATTCTGACCTACGCGTATATCTCGGCGAGCGGGTCGATCCTGCATCACACCTTCTCAGAGATGTCGTTGAACGTTCCGGCGCGAGCGGCAGGTCTTGGCTTTGCGCTGCTGGTGGCGTTTGTGGTGTGGTTAAGTACCAAAGCGGTTAGCCGCATGACGGCGATTGTGCTGGGCGCGAAGGTGATTACTTTTTTCCTGACCTTCGGCAGTTTACTGGGACATGTTCAGCCCACAACGTTGTTTAACGTGGCGGAAAGCAACGCTTCGTATACGCCGTACCTGCTGATGACGCTGCCGTTCTGTCTGGCCTCATTCGGCTATCATGGCAACGTTCCGAGCCTGATGAAGTACTACGGCAAAGATCCGAAAACCATCGTTAAGTGCCTGGTATACGGCACGCTGCTGGCGCTGGTGCTGTATACCGTATGGTTGCTGGGGACGATGGGTAATATTCCGCGTCCGGAATTTATCGGTATTGCGCAGCAGGGCGGTAACATTGATGTGCTGGTACAGGCGCTGAGCGGCGTATTGAACAGCCGCAGTCTGGATCTGCTGCTGGTGGTGTTCTCCAACTTCGCAGTGGCGAGTTCATTCCTCGGTGTTACGCTCGGTCTGTTTGACTATCTGGCGGATCTGTTTGGCTTTGATGACTCGGCAATAGGACGTTTCAAAACGGCATTGCTGACGTTTGTCCCGCCAATTATCGGTGGCTTGCTGTGGCCGAACGGTTTCCTGTACGCCATTGGCTATGCAGGACTCGCGGCAACCATCTGGGCCGCCATTGTTCCGGCGTTGCTGGCCCGTAAATCTCGCGAGCGTTTCGGAAGCCCGAAATTCCGCGTCTGGGGCGGTAAGCCGATGATTGCGCTGATCCTGGTATTCGGTATCGGCAACGCGGTTATCCATATTCTGTCGAGTGTGAATCTGTTACCGGTTTATCAGTAAAACCGTTGCCCGGTGGCGCTATGCTTACCGGGCCTACATCACCGTGTAGGCCGGATAAGGCGTAGCCGCCATCCGGCACAAACCGTACTACCCCAACAATTCCTGCTTCACATCCATCGCCAAATCAAACGAATGTAGACGTGCCTGATGATCAAAAATCTGGCCGTTAACCATAATCTCATCAGCCTGGGTTTCACGCAAAATGGCGTCGAGACCATGTCGAACTTTTGCCTTATCACCGACCAGCGACATGCTCAGCGCCTGTTGTACGCCGTACTGCTCAGAAGCGGACCACAGCTGATGCATATTCTCTACCGGCGGCGGTAGCTGCCCGGTTTCGCCACGACGCAGTTTCACAAATGCCTGCTGCATGGAGGTGAAAAGAAACTCGGCGTCGCGATTGCTGTCGGCGGCTATGATGTTGATGCACACCATCGCATACGGTTTTTCCAGCCGCACTGAGGGCTTGAATTGGCTGCGATACAGATGCAATGCCTGGTGCAGCATATCTGGAGCAAAGTGCGAGGCGAAGGCAAACGGCAGACCAAGCTGGGCCGCCAGCTGTGCGCTGTACAGGCTGGAGCCTAATAACCAGACAGGGATCTGCTCGCCGTAGCCGGGAACCGGACGTACATGGGGATTAGGATCGCGGGCGTCGAACCAGTCCACCAGTTCAGCGACGTCGCGTGGGAAGTTATCGATATCACCGCTCATATGGCGGCGCAGTGCGCGCATGGTTGGCTGATCGCTGCCTGGTGCGCGACCAAGCCCGAGATCGATTCGTCCCGGATACAGCGTATTCAGGGTACCGAACTGCTCGGCGATCACCAGCGGCGAATGGTTGGGCAGCATCACGCCGCCAGACCCGAGATGCAGCGTGGTGGTATTAGCAGCCAGATAACCAATCAGCACTGAGGTAGCGGCGCTGGCGATGCCGGTCATGTTGTGATGTTCCGCCAGCCAATAGCGGTGGTAACCGCGTTTTTCGGCCAGTTGAGCGAGATCAAGCGAGTGTGTGAAGGCCTCTTTTGCCGAGGATCCTTCAGGGATCGGCGCCAGATCCAGCACCGAGAACGGAATAGTTTTGTCAGTCATAACGGCTCACTTTGTTACCGGTTAATCTTTTAATACTGCATTAAAGATTAGCGAATGTTGTTAACAAAGTGAGCTTTATACGGCGGGTACCGAATATAACATGCCCGATGGCGCTGCGCTTATCGGACCTACGGGATCGCTATTTGTAGGCCCGATAAGGCATTTATGCCGTATCCGGCTAGTCCTGCAGCTCCAGTCCAGCCAGTCGCTTCCAGTAGCCGTTACAGTCACTGTGGGCAGCAAGCGGTAATGGGGCACTGCCATTTTCATTGGCGCGGAAGGCGTCGAGCATGGCGAATGTTTCAGTGCCAGAAGGGGACAGACGCACAATATCAACCAGCCCCTGCATCGATGTCAGTTCGTTGCCGAGGTTGTAAACATAGCCGCTCATGGTCTGGATCCCGTTGAGGACAAAGACCTGCTGATTCTCCTGCGACAGCACATCGCGCCCGTTCGGGTATTTGATGCAACAGGTTTCACACTCATCTTTTGGACGGTCTTCGGAGCGCGCGGTAAAGCAGCGGGCAGAGTACGCCAGCGGCAGATGCCCGTAGCTCAGCACCTCAACTTCAAACTGATTGCGAATACCCAGCTCATCACACTGGTTGAGCAAGTTTGCCAGCCAGTCGCGGGAAAGCTCTACCGGCATACACCAGCGCACCATGCCTTGTTTGAGCAGCAAACGCAGGGTAACCGCGTTGTAGCAGTTGAGTGCATGTCCGGCGACAAACGGCAGCTTACGTTCGGCGCACATGTTTACCACGCCGAGATCGCTGGCTTCAACAAGGAAGTCGCCGTTTTCGACATAGCGCTTCAGCTCTCCCAGTTCAGAAGAGGCCTGTACCAGCGCCAGTGTTGACAGCACAACCTGTTTACCGCTGCCAGCGAGCGATTTCGCCATATCGAGCCAGTCGCCCACTTTGGTGGCGCGGCGTTTACTGCATACCGCTTCGCCAAGATAGATAACGTCGGCCTGGCTTACGGCAGCCTGCTGATAAAAATCTTCCAGCGTTTCTTTCGGCCAGTACCAAAGCACCGGCCCTAAGGAATATTTCATTGCTTCTCTCACTGCCATTTACGGTGATAAGCGCCAAGCGTGGTCTGTGTGCCTTCGGACATAGAACCAAGCGTTTCCATCCACGCGGCCTGCGGGACGTAGTTTTGCGGGTCGGCCATACAGCGGTCGATCGCCTGACGCCACACTTTCGCCACCTGGCTGACATAGGCCGGACTACGCTGACGACCTTCGATTTTCACTGAGGCAATATTGGCTGCCAGCAGTTCCGGCAGCAGCTCCAGCGTATTCAGGCTGGTGGGTTCTTCCAGCGCATGATAACGCTCGCCGTCAACCAGATAGCGGCCTTTGCATAGCGTCGGATAACCGGCGTTTTCTCCGTCCTGATAGCGGTCGATCAGTACTTCATTAAGACGGGATTCCAGCCCTTGTTGGGTCTGTTGCCAGCGGACGAAACGGGCAGGCGAGCAGGCACCAACCGTATTAGGCGATTCGCCCGTCAGATAAGACGAAAGATAGCAACGGCCTTCAGCCATAATGCACAGGCTGCCGAAGGCGAACACTTCCAGGGGAACTGGCGTGACGCGAGCGAGCTGCTTCACCTGATGAATAGACAGCACGCGCGGCAGCACCACACGGGCGACGTCAAAGTTGCGATGATAGAAATTAATTGCCTCTTCATTGGTTGCAGATGCCTGAACAGAGACATGGCGCTCAATATGCGGGTAGCGCTCTGCGGCATACTCAAGCATGGCGAGGTCGGCAAGGATCAGTGCGTCCGCGCCCAGCTGTGCCGCCATATCAACGGCACGCTGCCAGCGCGCGTAACCATCCGGATGCGCAAAGGTGTTAATCGCAATGTGCAGCTTACGGCGGTGCTGATGGACAAAACTCACCGCTTCCTGCAATTTTTTCTCGGTAAAATTAAGGCCGGCGAAATGACGGGCGTTGGTATCATCTTTCAGCCCGATGTAGACAGCATCAGCGCCGTTCTCGATGGCCGCCTTAAGCGCCGGTAGGTTTCCGGCAGGGCAGAGCAGCTCCATAATTTATCCTGAACGTTGCGCCGTGACGGGCGCAGAAATGTTAACGAAGAGGGATTTTAGTTAACCTTGCTGAGACAATTTTTGATTTGAGGCAGTTAAAGTCGTATTGGTGACACCAATAAAGAGGTAACAATTTCGTAGCGAATTGTTGATTTATGCCGCTATGTCGTTTATTTGATATGGCAAAATAGCAGGACTATTGAAACAGGGAGTAAAGCTCGTGTTGGATAAACTGCGTTCACGCTTAGTACAATTTGGTCCTTCTCTGATGAGTGTACCAGTTAAACTGACGCCCTTTGCGCTGAAGCGCCAGGTTCTGGAACAGGTCCTGAGCTGGCAGTTTAGTCAGGCGCTGGCCGATGGGGAGCTGGAGTTTCTCGAAGGTCGCTGGCTGAGCATTCATGTGCGTGACATTGACCTCAAATGGTATACCTCTGTTGAGAACGATAAACTTATCGTCAGCCAGAATGCAGATGCGGATGTAAGTTTTAGCGCCGATGCCAGCGATCTGCTGATGATCGTGGCCCGCAAGCAGGATCCAGATACGCTTTTCTTCCAGCGTCGCCTGGTGATTGAAGGTGATACAGAATTAGGGCTATACGTAAAAAATCTGATGGATGCCATCGAACTGGAGCAGATGCCTAAAGCGTTGCGCGTCATGCTGATGCAGTTGGCGGATTTTGTTGAGGCGGGGATGAAAACGTCGCCAGAAACCAAACAGACCTCGGTAGGTGAGCCATGCTGATTCGAGTTGAAATTCCCATTGATGCCCCTGGTATTGATGCGCTGCTGCGCCGTTCATTTGAGAGCGATGCGGAAGCGAAATTAGTGCACGACCTGCGTGAAGATGGTTTCTTAACGCTGGGTCTGGTTGCTACCGATGACGAAGGTCAGGTAGTGGGTTACGTCGCGTTCAGCCCAGTCGATGTTCAGGGTGAAGATCTGCAATGGGTCGGCATGGCGCCGCTCGCGGTGGATGAAAACTACCGGGGGCAGGGCCTGGCGCGTCAGCTGGTCTATGAGGGACTCGATTCACTGAACGAGTTTGGCTACGCCGCGGTGGTTACGCTGGGGGATCCGGCCCTGTACAGCCGCTTTGGCTTTGAGCTGGCGGCCCATCATGACCTGCGTTGCCGCTGGCCGGGCACCGAAAGCGCGTTCCAGGTTCATCGCCTGGCGGACGATGCGCTGGATGGCGTGACGGGACTTGTGGAATACCACGACCACTTCAATCGCTTTTAAGCTCCGGGGTTTGCAGGCCGCTTAATAGCGCCTCAAACCCTTCGCCTTCTACAAGGCGTTCTTTCTGCCGCTTGGTGAGCTGTTTAACGCGATACTCTATGCGCAGGGCCAGTGAACGGTCGCCGACCTGCGCCGCAAATGCCAACGTGAGTTCCCCCTTTCCGCGTAGCGCCTTCGCGCCTTTCCCACTTTGATGCTGCTTATAGCGGCGCTGCACATCGGTGGTTATTCCGGTGTATAAGGCGTTGTCAGCGGTACGGATCAGGTACAGATACCAGGGTGTCATTGTCACCATCGACGTGATAATTTTCAGGCCTACAGTATAAAAGAGAACAGAAATGGAAACACTGACTGCGGTGTCTCGCTGGCTGGCAAAACAGCACGTCGTGACCTGGTGCGTACACCATGAAGGTGAATTGTGGTGCGCCAATGCGTTTTACCTGTTTGATGCGCAGAAGATGGCGTTCTATGTGCTGACCGAAGAGAAAACGCGTCATGCGCAGATGTCCGGACCGCGCGCACCGATTGCCGGTACGGTAAATGGTCAGCCTAAAACCGTCGCTCTGATTCGTGGCGTACAGTTTAAGGGAGAAATTCGTCGTCTCGAAGGACAGGAGAGTGAGGTCGCGCGTAAAGCCTACAACCGTCGTTTCCCCGTCGCCAGAATGCTGCCAGCACCCGTATGGGAGATTCGACTGGATGAAGTCAAATTCACGGACAACACGCTGGGCTTCGGTAAAAAGATGCACTGGCTGCGTGATCTATAGTTAGAACAGTGATTAAAGACCCTGGGGAAGATAAACGATGAGTCAGGTGTTAATAACAGGTGCCACGGGGCTGGTGGGCGGAAATTTGCTGCGTATGCTGCTCAATGAACCCCGGGTCAATGCCATCACGGCGCCGACGCGTCGACCGCTGGCAGATACGGTTGGTATCTATAATCCCCATGATCCGCAGCTAACCGATGCTCTGGCCCAGGTTACCGACCCGGTCGATATTGTCTTTTGTTGTTTGGGGACTACCCGGCGTGAAGCGGGTAGCAAAGAGGCATTTATCCATGCTGACTATACGCTGGTGGTGGATACGGCCCTGACGGGACGCCGGTTAGGTGCCCAGCATATGCTGGTGGTGAGTTCGATGGGGGCCAATGCGAATTCACCGTTTTTTTATAATCGGGTGAAAGGTGAAATGGAGCAGGCGCTGATCGCGCAGAATTGGCCGCGGCTGACGATTGTCCGGCCTTCAATGCTACTGGGTGATAGGGACAAACAGCGGACGAATGAGATGTTTTTAGCGCCGTTGTTCAGGCTGCTGCCGGGTAACTGGAAGTCGATTGAAGCGCGCGATGTTGCGCGGGCAATGCTGACAGAAGCGCTGGCGCCTCGGCATGAAGGGGTTTCGATCCTGAGCTCTTCCGAGCTACGCGAAAGGGCTAAATAAAATGCCGGATGGCGCTGATGCTTATCCGACCTACAAACGATAACGTTCTGTAGGCCGGATAAGACGCTCAGGCGTCGCTATCCGGCATCTGTATTACTTAATAAACGTAAAGGCCGTCGTGACGCGTTTCACGCCGCTTACCCGGCTGGCGATATCCGCTGCAGCCTTCGCTTCACGCTCGGTCACCAGACCTAACAGGAACACTTCCCCGTTCTCAGTCGTTACTTTCACGTTAGAGGATTTCACCTGATCGCTGGTCAGCAACTGGGAACGTACTTTAGTGGTTATCCAGGTATCGTTGGACGCATCGCCCAGACCGATTGGCTGGCCCTGACGGATCTCATTAAAGACCTCAGTCGTACCTTCTACGCCCATCGCAATCTGTTTTGCTCGTGCAGACAGTTCGCTATTCGGCGACTGGCCAACCAGCAGCACTTTACCCTGATATGCGCTCACGTTGATTCGCGCTTCTTTCTTGATCTGGGCATCTTTCGACAACGCCGTATTGACGCGTAATTCCAGGGTTCCATCATCTACCTGGGTGCCGACGCTGCGAGGATCCGTCGCGGCTTTGGTGCCGACAGCAGCAGTTCCGACAACGGCAGCAGCGACACAGCCTTGCAGCAGCAGTGCAGCGATAATCACAGCAAGCGGCGAAAATGCCTTCATGTGTACTCCTTAATCATCCTGGTGAGGGAAAAGCGTGTTATCGATGAGATCGCAAAGGCAGTTGACCGTCAGCATGTGCATTTCCTGAACGCGGGCGCTGTGGTGTGAGGGAATACGGATTTCAACATCCTGCGGCCCCAGTAACCCGGCCAGTTCCCCTCCGTCATACCCGGTCAGCGCGACGATTGTCATGTCGCGTGTCACGGCAGCTTCAACGGCTTTTACGATATCGCGGCTATTACCACGCGTAGAAATTGCCAGCAGAACATCACCTGCATGTCCCAGCGCACGGACTTGTTTTGCATAAACTTCGTCGTGCAGGCGATCGTTGGCAATCGCAGTTAAGACCACATTATCAGTATTTAGTGCAATCGCAGGTAAACTTGGGCGTTCTGTTTCAAAACGATTGATCATGCTGGCAGCAAAATGCTGTGCGTTGGCAGCGGACGTCCCATTACCACAACAGAGAATTTTGTTGCCATTGAGCAGGGACTGAACCAGCGTCATGGCGGCACGGGAGATCGCATCCGGAAGTGCTTCAGCCGCAGCTATCTGAGTTTGAATGCTTTCTGTGAAGCAGACTTTAATTCTATCTAACACGCTAATCCTTAAGAACCAGGCTCTGAATCTTCAACTATGAGCGGTCGTTGAACGCGTCCTTAAACCACTCAACATCTTTTCCGGTGAAGGCTAACACATCGAACCGGCAATCCACAGTATCAAAACTCCCATTGTGGCGCGCAAGCCACAAGCGGGCGGTCTGTAATAATTTCTGTTGTTTGCTCCGGGTCACACTCGCCGCCGCACCGCCGAACTGTGCTGAGCGTCGGTAGCGAACTTCAACAAATACGGTGGTGTTGCCTTCACGCATTATCAGGTCGATTTCGCCGCCACGTTCACGCACGTTGGCGGCGATAAAATGCAGTCCCTTGCTCAACAGCCAGTCACGCGCGGTAGATTCCCACGCGTCACCGGTCTGTTTACTCGTTAACTGGCGGGGACGACTTGTCCTTGCTGGTATTTGAGCCATGATAACTTCCTGTTAATCACACAATCCTGCGTTGCGGTTAAGGCCCCGGTATTGCCGTTGATTTCGAAACCCTGCACCTGACGCATTTGCGAGAAGTGGTTGGCGAGCGACCAGGCATCGACACCCATGGCGTACATACGCGCCAGCGAGTAGTCGTTACGAACTGCGCCAAGCGCCTGCTGCATGAGAGGTGCGTTAGCGCCTGCCAGCATTGGAATTTCGCTGTACTGCAAGCCTTCCATCTCCAGACGGAAATCCGGGCCGGCAGTGCCCTGCGCACTACGAGAACTGGCGTACAACGTGGCGCCGCTCTGGCTGCCGTTGCGCATGGCGATCATCGGCTTAATAAATGCAATTTCTTCAGGCGTCGCCAGAATATACACGGCATCAACACGACCGCTGCCGCCGGTGATTTGTGCATCGGTGGGTGCTGCCGGGATGGTCAGACCGCCAATCGTCACGCCGGGTTGTGCTGGCACAGATGAGGCCACCGGACTGCCCGTCAGGGAAATCCCCGAGCCGCCGTTGACGCCCATTTTAAGTTCAGCGGTGGAGCCGAATTTCTGCTGCAATACCACGCCGCCACCCAGTTTTTGCCATTCCTGTGCAAAGGCGTTAGCAACGCGATCGCCTAATGAACTCCGTGGGATCAACAACAGCGGCGTCTGTTTGCCTTGATCGCGGATGTGGTGCGCGGCGTCGCGCGCTTCATCTTCTGGCGACAGGGCGAAGTAGCAGACGTTCGGCAGGTTTTTCACCGACTCCGGCTGGTTAAGCGCCAGGACGTTTAATGGCGTGTTGCTTTTCATCAGCTCTTCAACATTGTTCTTCAGCAGTGGGCCAACCACGATGCTGGCGCCATCCTGCTGAACCTGAGTCAGGATCTGGTTCAGCGGCTGTGATGAAGTGTCGTAGATTTTCAGCTCAGCGGATGGGTTCGCCGGTGCGCTGGCGGTTGTTGGCTGAGCGGGTGCTGCGGGCTGCACAGCAGGTGTTTCTGGCTGAGCTGGCGTCTCGTTGGTCAGATCGCTTACTGACGCCTGAGAAGGGCTGGCAACACCGTCAGCGCTTTGCGGCTGTTCCGTGGTCGCTATGGCTGCTGTATCTGCAGCAGGCGCGGCAACCGCTGGGGCTGCTACGGGTTGAGTGCCCATGTTTTTCGCTGCTTCAAAGCCTTGCTGAATAGTCCGGCCAAATACAGCGGCCTGACCGTTCAGTGGTAACAGCAGGGCTATTTTGCTGGTGGAGGCGGGCTTAAAGCTCTGCACGTTAACCAACTGTGTTGGTAACAGTTTTGCCCCTGGGTTTTGCGGATAACGTTTCTGCCAGTCTGCAATACCGGCTTTCATCATGTCCGGATCGTTACGGTTATCGAACCAGACGCGCTGGAGATCCAGCCAACCTTGCAGCACGTTTTCATCGGCATTGATGACCAGCGCCTGCGCTTGCTCCTGGGTCATGGACGATAACGCCTGCCAGGTGGCGTCCATGTTGTTCTGCTTAGCATTCGCGGCCAGCAGCGGTTCCTGTGCGATCAGAGCGCGCAGCAGCGTCAGAGATGGGCGACCCTGGTTGACGTCGATTTGCGCCTGCCAGTAGCGTGCCTGCTGGTTTTGATCGAAATCGGCGGGTGTTAACTTATCCAGCAGGGCTTGTGCGCCAGCGACATCTTTCTGCGCAAGCTTAATCTCGACGGCCAGCAGTGACTGCTCACGACGCTGGGTATCGCTTAGCTTCTGCGGTAGCTGGTTGAACAGTTCGATCGCCTGCTGGCTCTTGCCTTCTTTCAGCAGTGCACGAATGGCGAGTAATTGCCAGTTGGTCTTGCTATCATCTGAGCTTTGCTGCATTTGTTGCAGATAAAAGCCGGAATCAGCCTGCGCAGTGCCCTGCATATGGGCTGCACTCTGGTCTGGCGCCTGGGTGCCACAGCCTGCGAAAATCAGTGCTGCCAGAATGACTGGTAGCGCGCGTGCGGCTTTCAAACGAGAAAATGTTGAGGGTACCATACTGTATCCAGTGATATTTTTTTACTCAATGCTCAATATTAAATCGGCAATACGGACGACACAATGAAACAACACGAATCGGCGGATAATTCTCAAGGCCAACTCTTTATTGTACCTACTCCTATAGGAAATTTGGCTGATATTACCCAACGAGCGCTCGAAGTTTTACAAGCCGTTGATTTGATTGCCGCTGAAGACACTCGTCATACAGGATTATTGTTACAACACTTCGCGATTAACGCGCGTTTGTTCGCGCTACATGATCATAACGAGCAGCAAAAGGCCGAAACGCTGGTCGCGAAGCTCAAAGAAGGACAAAACATCGCGCTGGTTTCCGATGCCGGAACGCCGCTGATTAACGATCCGGGCTACCATCTGGTGCGCACCTGTCGCGAAGCGGGGATCCGCGTTGTTCCCCTGCCTGGTCCTTGTGCGGCGATTGCTGCCCTGAGCGCTGCAGGTCTGCCTTCAGACCGTTTTTGCTATGAAGGATTTCTGCCTGCCAAATCGAAAGGGCGTCGTGATGCGATGAAAGCCATTGAGGCAGAGCCGCGTACGCTTATTTTTTATGAATCTACCCACCGCTTGCTGGATAGCCTGGAAGACATGGTTGCAGTGTGGGGCGAATCCCGTTACGTGGTACTGGCGCGCGAGCTGACCAAAACCTGGGAAACTATTCACGGTGCACCGGTTGGTGAACTGCTGGCGTGGGTCAAGGAAGATGAGAATCGTCGTAAAGGTGAAATGGTGCTGATTGTCGAAGGGCATAAAGCGCAGGAAGACGACCTACCGGCTGATGCACTGCGTACGTTGGCCTTATTGCAGGCAGAACTGCCGCTGAAAAAGGCCGCCGCGCTGGCTGCTGAAATCCATGGCGTGAAAAAGAATGCGTTGTATAAGCACGCTCTGGAACAGCAGGGAGAGTAAGCCCGATTGTTGATGGCCAAACCGACAAGGGTATGGCCATTAGCTAACACAGTGCTTAAGACTGAGCGGCAGTTTCACTGACTAATAAGCGGTTTGCTGACCCGCATACAGTGATTTTGCTACGTACCACCTCTTTCATTGCATCCATACCGACCCGCATGTAATAGCGGGGATCGTTGCCCTGCGGATTCTCCGCAAACCACGCTTTGACCGCATCGGCAAAAGCGATTTTCAGTTCGGTAGCCACATTAACTTTGCAAACGCCAAGCTCGATCGTGCGGCGGACGTATTCGTCAGGGACATCGCTTGCGCCATGCAGCACCAGCGGAATATCCACCACCTCACGAATTTCACCCAGCCGCTGGAAATCGATTTTAGGTGTTTTGGTGTACAAACCGTGTGCTGTGCCGATGGCAACAGCAAGGCTATCTACGCCAGTACGCTCAACAAACCGTTTAGCTTCTTGTGGATCGGTGAGGAAGGCACTTTCTGCATCCACGCTCATATCATCTTCTACGCCACCGAGGCGACCCAGCTCAGCTTCCACGCTGCAATCTTTGGCATGGCAAAAATCTACAACGGATTTCACCAGCTTCACGTTTTCTTCAAACGGAAAGTGGCTGCCGTCAATCATTGCGCTGCGCACTCCTGCATTCACTTTACGACGGATATCGTCCAGCGACTCATGGTGATCGAGGTGCAGCGCCAGCGGTATCCCGTAGCTGATGGAATAAGCGCTGCACAGCGCGTAGATCTCTTCCAGCGCGATATGTTTAAAGGTGCCTGGCGTCCCGGCAAGGATCACCGGCGATTGCATTTCATAGCACACTTCAAGGATCGCCTGGATCGTCTCGGCGTTATGAATGTTGAAGGCGGGTACGGCATAGCCCTTTTTTTGTGCATCCAGCAGGAGGTATTTCGTGGAAATAATGCTCATAAAACGATCCTTTTAGGCGTTCCAGGGATGAATAACAACGCCCTGTACAACGCGGTTCACAGTGCCGCTGGCAGAAGGCGTATCCGGTGTATTGCCGATATTGATGGATTGCGTCAAAGCAAAGACCTGGGCGTAGATCAGGAAGCAGAACGCCAATTCCATATCGATGAAAGTGCGTGCTGGTGGCAGCAGAATATGTGGGCCAGCTTCAATCACCTCATGGGTTTGTGCGGCAATCGCGACAACCCGCAATGCCTGCCGATCGCGGCGTAACTCTGCCAGCAGATCGAGATCGTATTGACGTGTAAAGGGATGGCTGGAAACAAAGACTACTACCAGAGTTTCGTTATCAACCAGCGACTTCGGACCGTGACGAAAACCTGTCGGGGAGTCATAGAATGCAGCCAGTTTGCCTGCCGTCAGCTCCAGGACTTTCAGGGCCGATTCACGCGCGACGCCCTGTAATCCACCGCTACCGAGGTAGACGATCCGTTTCCAGGGCTCATTGCCAAATACGCCGTCGCTGAAATCGCCCAGTGAAGTCAGGATCGCCTGGCACCGATCGGCCACGTCGCGGAAGGTCTGACTGTTGATTTTCTCCGGGGCGAATACTGCCAGGCAGCTGGCCATCATGGTGGTAATGCTGCTGGTCATGGCGAAACCACGATCATGTGTCTCTGCGGGCATTAGCAGAGCAAAAGCATTGTCGCTTGCAACTGCGTTTTGATACAGGCTACCTGCTTCGTTACAGGTGATTGGCAGGTGATAACACTCAGGCACAAACTGATTAGCCAGCTCTACCGCAGCAACACTTTCAGGGCTGTTACCTGAGCGAGCGAAAGAAATGAGCAGCAGCGGATGTGCGGGATTCAGGTAATCCATCGGATTGGTGACCAGATCGGTGGTCGGTACAGCGCTGATGTTTTTACCGGTATAGCTTGCCAGCCAGGGGGCGATGATGTCGCCAATGAATGCTGATGTTCCGGCCCCGGTCAGTATGATCCGCAGATCGTTTTTGCGCAGTAATGGTGCGAGAAAGCTGTCAATGGAAGATCGAATGTTGTCGATATTCGTAAGGGAACGGATCCAGCTGGCTGGTTGTTGACGGATCTCTTCTTCGGTCCAGGTGCCCGTTACCGCGGTAACAGGGGTATAGGTTTCTGGCATAACTTAAGTCCTTAGTCTTGTAAATTCCACATAAGACGCTGGCGAGAATGTCGCTATATTTCGTTTCGTTTCACTTGTTCATCTTGTCGATTGATTAAAATCTATAGGAAAGAAATCGAAAGAGCAATAATCCAAAAGGAAATAAAACGAAATTTGTGATCGTGAGAACGAAGGCTATGGTTATCTTATTGATCTATAAAGAAGAGGTTGATTGCGATGTGGATCGGTATTTCCATAAGCGAAAGGAAAAGAAAGGCCTTGCGATCGAAGACCGCAGGCCAACAGGATGCAAAATGAAAGGTCTAAAGGGGGAGAGCCTGACCCTGAATCCAAGTCTGTTGTAAATGTAGCCCGCTATTAAGCGCGATCGCGTCGGCTCGTTTTCCCACTGCTAACGATCCCAGTAGGCGATCGATGCCTAACAAACGTGCGGGGTGGAGTGAGGCCATATGAATTGCCTCTTCTGCCGTTATCCCGGTGAGCTCGACCATATTACGTACGGCTGCGTCAACCGAGAGCGTACTACCAGCCAGGCCACCGGAAGCGGTACGCACAATACCACTGTGCATTTCAACCTCCTCACCGCAGAGCGTATAGCGTCCGTCTGGCATTCCTGCAGCCTGCATGGCATCGGTGATCAGCACCAGTCTGTCTTTGGCGCAACAGCAGCAAAGCTTCATGGCCGCCGGGTGGACATGGTGTCCGTCAGCGATAAGTTCCAGCCAGGCGCGAGGGTCGGTTAAGCCTGCGCCAACCATTCCTGGCTCCCGATGATGTAAGCCGGTCATACCGTTATAGCAGTGAACCAGTCCGTCAGCGCCGGCGTCAAAGGCTGCGCGGGTTTGTTCCCAGGTAGCTGCGCTGTGGCCCAGCATCACCCGTACGTTGCGCTGCTTCAGATGTTCGATGGCCTGCAATGCACCGGGTTTTTCTGGTGCCAGCGCAACGACACGCAATGTTTGCTGGGAAATTGCTATCAGTTCATCCAGTTCACTGAGTTCCAGTTCCCTGAAAAGCTCAGGCGGGTGCGCCCCTTTGTTCTGCGGCGTAAAGTACGGGCCTTCAAGATAACTGCCCAGCACCTGTGCGCCGGGCCCTCCGGAATGGTAGCGATGGGCGATACGCTCAAGCGCCTTGTGAATATCCGGTAGTGGTGCTGTGACGGTAGTGGGTAGCCAGTTGGCTACCCCTTCACGTGCTTTGTGCATCGCCAGTTTGTCGAGCGTATCCGGTGCTTCATCCATCACATCGGCACCCGCGCCCCCGTGCACGTGGGTATCAATGTATGCCGGACAGAGCAGTTCAGCATCGCGGACCATAACGCCGGAAGGAATTGGCTCTATTGCCGCAATGATACCGTCTTCAACATGCAATTGATGATCGTCCAGCCAGCCCTGTTCTGTCAGTAGACGTCTGGCGCGCAGTAGCAGTGTCATATCCCTTCCTCAACGGGCTTTTCTTCGCGGCAGCGCCCCAGTTCGTCCACCAGGCTGGTTAAACCCCGGTGCCCGCACTCCAGCGCTTGCAAACGAAACGCTTCGCTGCTCAGGCCGTCACGCTCCAGCACCATCTCCAGGAGCAGTTGCAGATTGGTACCGGTGATCACTTCAGTGCCTTGCCTTTGCATCGCCAGCGTGGAAGCGACGCGAAATGGCGTCCCGCCCAACAGGTCTGTCAGAAACACGATATCTTGCTGCGCATCCAGTTCACTCACCGCCTGTTCAAGTTGCGAAGTGAGTAAGGCAGTGGTAGAGGTTTCTGGAAAGTCGATGGCAATGAACTGAGTCTGTTCACCCAGAATCTGTTTCATCGCTTTTTCCATTCCGCTGGCAAACCCGCCATGACCCGTCAAAATAATACCTAACATCTACAACCCCTTATATTTACAGGAAATGACAGAACTTACCTACGACGCCGAGCACCACGGTAATGGCGATAAGGCGCAGAGGACTCCAGCCACGGCGGACCAGCCAGAACATGGTCAATGTGTAGACCAACGGCAAAAATGCAGGCATCAGCTTGTCTATCACGTCTGTTTGCAGTTTCACTACCGCATCGCCAGCTGTGATTTCCAGCGTAGTGCTCAGGCGAACATAGGTCGCTACCAGCGCACCGATCACCGTCATCCCTACGATGGATGCCGCATGTCCAACTTTTTTGGTGTTAGCTTTAATCAGCGGAATGGCAGCAACACCCATTCGATAAGCATAGTGTGCCAGCCCAAAGCGCAGACCAAGATGAACCACGTTGAACATAACAATAAAGACAACTGCGCCAAGAATAGAGCCTTGCAGCGCCAGGCTGGCACCGATACCGCCGCAAATAGGCAGTAACGTTAACCAGAACATGGCATCACCGATGCCGCCCAGCGGCGCACCCACGGCAATCTTGGTACTTTGAATACTGTTCACATCCTGCTTGGAGCGTTCCATCGCCAGGATAATCCCGATAACAAACGTGACCAGGAACGGGTGCGTGTTGAAGAAGCCCATATGGCCTTTCATCGAACGCGCCAGATCGCGCTTATTGGTATGGATCTTTTTCAGAGCAGGTAACAGGCCGTACAGCCATCCTGATGCCTGCATACGTTCGTAGTTAAAAGAGGCCTGCAACAGCATTGAACGCCAGGCAACACGGTTGATATCTTTTTTCGTCAGTTCGGCACCGATATTCTGGTCTTCGTAGACGTTTTCATTGGTGCCTGACAGCAGCGTTTCTTCGGTTTCGGAAACGTTCGGCAGAGCCGTTTGATTAGATGCCATCTTCGAATTCCTCTTTTTGTGCTGCGGGAGCTGTAGGTTCAGGTGATTTACGCAGAAAATCGATCAGCGCCATTGCCAGTGCTGCGGCGGCGATCGCCAGCACAGGGAGTTTGAGCCAGGCTGCGGCGACAAAACCCAGGATGAAATAGGGGATATAGACGTTTTTCATCATGATTTTCAGCAGTACGGCGAAGCCGATAGCTGGCATGATGCCGCCTGCCACACCCAGGCCGTCAATCAGACGCGTCGGCAGAACATCTATCGCGGTTTTGGCATGTTCCGCGCCAAAGTAAATCGGCAGGAACGCGCATAAAAAGTAGAAGGTCCCCAGCGCGAGCAACGCCAGATAGTTGACCCGCTCAATCCCGGCGGTATCGGCATTCGCTGCCATGCGATCGCAGCGAGCCATCACCCCGGACATCACAGAGAACAGGAAGGTAATCCCCATCTGTACTGCTACGGCGAACGGTACCGCCACACCTACGGCAACTTCAGGTTTCACTCCGGTCGTTATGGCAAACGTGGTTCCCACGATAGTGCCGATAATCACGTTTGGTGGCTGAGCTCCCGCCAGTGGGGCCAGACCCATCCACACCAGTTCCAGCGTACCACCTGTTAAAATACCGGTATGCAGATCGCCCAGAATCAGGCCGACCAGCGGCCCGAGAACAACCGGGCGGTGCATGTGCGTTAACCCGTTGAACATATCCAGGCCTGCAATAAAGGCGAGAATACCCAACGCAAAAGCCTGCAACAGACTGATTTCCATTGTGAATCCCTCAGAGAAGTTTATAGAGGTCCTGGGCGGGTTCTGTTGGAACGCCCTGAACGAAGCATTCCACTCCAGCGGCTTTGAGCCCGTTGAACGCCGTAATATCGGCAGCGTCTACAGAAACCGTTTTGGCGATTTGTTGCTTGCCGTTGGCGTAGTGCATATTGCCAACGTTGATACGGTTAACAGGTACACCGCCTTCGACCAGACGGAAGAAATCCGCAGGCGATTTGCAGACCAGTAGAATTTTCTGGCGATCGGCGGCACGGTGAATATTGTCGATCACTTTTTGTAGTGACCAGAAACGTACGGCGATCCCTTCTGCCAGTACCATTTCCATCAGGTTTTGCTGCACTGGATCTTCAGCCACCTCATCATTAGCGACCAGCACCAGGTTTGCCCCCGCAAACCCGACCCATTGCACACCAACCTGACCGTGAATCAAACGTTCATCAATGCGACTTAATACAATGTTTGGCATGATATTTTTCTCTTTTTTGTTATGCGTTACGAGCTGGAGCACCCAGGCAGGCGCAGTGATATTGCTGCAGTATGTCCTGAATATGGTTAATGATGAGTTCTCGCGGCGTGGCGCTGAGATCTCCCTCGCGCACTTTTACGTACTGCAAGGGTAAATACTGGCTAATCAGAGGCAGTGGAATGGGGTCGTCCGCCAGGTTACGTACCAGACGTTCAAATGCTTCATCAATCTGGCTGTCCGGCCAGTAGTAACGAACCCGATCGGAGTAGCTGTATCCACGGGCCAGACGGCGTGCGTTGCCATCACCGTGATAGTGGCTCTGCCAGTATTCTGGGCGATCAAGCATCACGCTCTCCAGCACATGTCGCAGGCCCGAGCTGGCTTTTGCAGGCAGCAATTCTTCTTCAATGGCGGCCAGTGAAAACAGCGCTTCACGCAGGGCGAAGGTCAGTGCGGGTCCCACTTTCAGAATAGCGAAATGGTCTATCACCAGTTGGCGCAAGGACTGTGGCGTTTGGTAATCGGTAGAATGCGCTTCAAAAACCAGCGTGTCGTAGTCTTCCACCATTTTGCTGAGTGCCACGGCTTTCTGCGGTTGATAATCAATGATGTGCGTGTGGTCGAATTCAACGCCAGGTTGCACAACCAGGGCGATAATACGTGCCCATATACCTTCCAGCCCGCGCTTTTCAAAGGCGTGATAGTGGGCCTGCAGCGTTGCACGTGCGGCATCCGGCGTTGTTACCGCCAGTTCGGTTAACGTTTCGTGTGCGCCACCAGGAACCGGAACTTCTGTGCCAATCACATAGACCAGGTCAGACTCGCCAAAATGTGCCATACAGGTTTCTTCGGCGACTTTTGCCAGGCGTGCAGCACGCTCGGCGACGATTTCATCCGTCAGTGGAACCGGGTCGTTAGCACAAGACATGCTGCAATCGAGGTGGATTTTTTTAAAGCCTGCGGCGACATAGCTCTTGATCAGATCGTCAGCATTGGCCATTGCCTGCTCCGCAGGCAGATTTTGCCAACGGTTTGGCCCGAGATGGTCTCCGCCGAGAATCAGCATATCCTGAGAAAAATCAAGCGAGTTGGCTAATCGGCAGACAAAACTGCGAAAATCGGCTGGTGTCATCCCCGTATAGCCGCCAAACTGGTCAACCTGATTAGAGGTTGCTTCGATCAACAGCGGTGTATGGTTTGCATGGGCGTAGCGTATTGCGGCTTCCAGTACGATTGGATGCGCGGAACAAACGGCATAAATCCCGTTTGCCTTCCCCCGTTTATGCTGCTCGACCATTTTAGTTAGATGTTTCACTTTCCTCTCCAGGTCAGATTACTGCGACATCAATCTTTCGTTTTGTTTCATTTAATACTGCATCATGGTGTTATAAAAATAAAACGAAAGATAATAGTTTTCCGATCTGTTTCACAAAAGAAACGCAATGAAAGGTTTCAGCGTAAGTTCGTCCGGCTCTTCCCTGCTTGTGGGGCTTGCATTCGCGCAAAAGAAAGGCGTTAATAGACGAAACGAAATAAAACGAAAGACTCAACTAAAGGATTTCTTATGAGTAACACCGAGTCCTCTGCAGACAAGCGCGTTATTGGCACCAGCGAAAGACGTGAGCAGATCATCCAGCGGTTACGCCAGCAGGGAAGCGTTCAGGTTAACGATCTTTCCTTATTTTTTGGCGTCTCCACGGTCACTATTCGCAACGACCTCGCTTTTCTGGAAAAGCAGGGGATTGCGGTACGTGCCTATGGCGGTGCGCTGATTTGCGAAAGCAATGCGCCTGTTGTGGAGCCTTCTGTTGAAGATAAGAGTTCACTTAATACGGCAGTAAAACGCAGTATTGCCAGAGCCGCCGCAGAGTTGATTCAACCGGGACACCGCGTGATCCTTGACTCCGGCACCACGACCTATGAAATTGCCCGCCTGATGCGCCAGCACACCAATGTTATTGCTATGACCAACGGTATGAATGTCGCCAATGCGCTACTGGAAGCTGAAGGGGTTGAGCTGCTGATGACCGGCGGTCATTTGCGTCGTCAGTCACAATCGTTTTATGGCGATCAGGCTGAGCAGTCTCTACAAAATTATCACTTCGACATGCTGTTTCTTGGCGTTGATGCTATCGATTTAGAGCGTGGTGTTAGCACGCACAACGAAGATGAGGCGCGTCTCAACCGCCGGATGTGTGAAGTGGCTGAACGTATTATTGTTGTTACCGACTCGACGAAGTTTAACCGCTCCAGCCTGCATAAGATCATTGATACCCACAGGATCCATACCATCATTGTTGATGAAGGTATCCCAGAGGAGAGCTTGCAGGAACTACGCCGCAGTGGTGTTGAAGTGATTATTGTTGAGTAGTCCCGCTCTAAAATTCAAAAATGTGATCCCACTCAATTAAACAAAAACAAACCATAAGCGAGCTTTTTTAGTAGCTCGCTTTCGTTTTATTGCATGCTTACCGTCCCTTTCTCGCATCTTACCCGTTTTGAGTCTTTTCATTTTTTCGGTTTTCTTCGTTTCGGTTTGCTAAAACGAAAGAAAATAGTCAGTTTTGGTTAAATTAAACGCTGAGTCAGTGCGCACAAATTCACCTTATTGCTTCTGATGTAATATATTCAAAAGAAAACGAAAGCGCTAAAGCGCTAAAACAAAACAACATGAATATTTGATGGAGCAATAGAAATGCTGGATAACTTAAGACGTCGCGAGCAAATAATTGATCTGCTGTGCGATCAGGGTAGCGTTCGTGTCGAGCCACTGAGCGTCCATTTTGGTGTGTCATCGGTCACGATCCGCAACGACTTACGTTATCTGGAGCAGAAGGGATGCGTCATGCGCTCCTACGGCGGGGCGGTTCTCAATCAGCACTTTGCCCTTGACCGGCCTTTGCAGGATAAGGACCGGCTGAATCGCGATGTGAAAACGCGTATTGCCGAAAAAGCGGCCAGCTTTGTGAAGGATGGTGACACGTTAATCCTCGATTCCGGTTCGACCACCACGCTCATTCCTCCAATGTTAAAGAATCGCCGCGATCTGGTGGTGATGACCAATGCGCTCAACATTGCGTGGGAACTGGCGAATTTTGAGCGCGTAGACGTCATGATCCTGGGAGGGAACGTCAGGCAAAGCGTCTATTCATTGTATGGCCCTTCAGCAGAACACCAGCTTAGACAATACCGGTTTGATAAGCTTTTCTTAGGCGTTGACGGGTTCTGCCTGGAAGCAGGGATTACCACACCACATCCGGGAGAAGCACATCTGAATCAGGTAATGTGTGAGGTTGCGCAGGAGGTCACGGTAGTCGCTGACTCCAGCAAGTTTGGCCGCAAAAGTTTCTGTATGATTAGCGAAATCAGCGGGATTGACCGGGTAATTACCGACAGCGGGATCCCAGAAAATTATCACCGGACATTAATCCAGCTTGGGGTGGATGTGGTGATTGCGGATGAATAACTGAAATGGCTGGCGAGATTTCCTCGCCAGCCATTTTTTAGTGGGTCAGCGTACCCTGTTCAACCAGCAGCAATGCGGCACCGCGAACCCCGCTGGATGCGCCATGAATGGCCGGGAATACGCGGGCAGGCTCTAATCCCGGGAACAAATAACGGGACATGGCCTGCGGCAGCAACGTATAAATTTCCTCAATGTTGGAAACCCCACCGCCGAGAACAAAAGCATCGACATCCAAAATCAACTGCAATTGCGCCAGCGTACAACCCAACATATCAATCCATGCTTCTATGGTAGTAACGGCGCTGGCATTGCCATGACGATAATGCTCCAGCAGGGTCTCCATTTTGAGTTGTTCTCCACTGAAGTGTTTGTGGAGCCACAGTAAACCAGGACCGGATTGATAGCGTTCCAGACACCCTTGTAAGCCACAGCCGCACTTCAGTTCCGGCAAGTGATAACGACGCATAAATGTTGCCGGAAGCGGTAAATGGCCAAACTCACTGGCCATTCGGTTGCGACCTCGATATAGCTGACCATCAATGACTAACCCTCCGCCCATGCCGGTGCCAATAATGGCACCGAAAATTCGGGAGAACTGGCGAGCCTGCTGGGTATGTGCTTCCGAGAGTGCAAAACAGCAGCAGTCATTGTCCAGTTCAACTGAACGATTGAGACGGTGGGCCAGATCGTTCATCACCTGGCGTCCGGTGAGGCAAGGCACGTTAGATGACAGTAATTTTCCGGTATGTCTGTCCATAAGACCGGGCATGCCGATGCCAATTTTTCCTTGCGATCCAGTCGCCCAGTCGGCGGTATCAATAAGTGAAGTAAAGGTCGAAAGAAAGAGTTCATAATCCTGCACTGGCGTGGCGACGCGCTTACGCCAGCAAACCTGCATTTCCTTATCAAAAGCGACAATTTCAGTTTTGGTTCCACCAATATCAACACCGTAAAACATGCCTCATCTCCTCCGGCTTCACAGCGTAACCAGACAGTTTTCCTTGCGAGCGCGCTCTGCGGCAAAGACCATTAAGTGACTTTCCAGTGACTCATCCGGGCCAGAAAGGATCATATTTTGATCGTTGGCCATCACAGCGTGGATAAAGCGATCCATCAGGTAGTAATCGCCACCACCATGCCCCCCCATCTGGGTTTGTGTGCCAGCGGCGATCTCCTCGATCTGATGCACTGTTTCTTTGTCTGTCAGGAAATCAAACACCCGGATCTGCTCGCCATCACCTTCCAGATAACCTCTGGTGCCAAACAGGCGCGTTTTGCGATCTTCCATTTTGGTAAACGCGGTCATGGTAAAGGTCACTGTCTGCTGGTGGGCAAAACGTAAGTTAACAACCTGATGATCCACCACATCATTATCACAACGATAAACGCAGCGACCATAAGGCCCATCGCGGAGCGCCTGACGAACATTTTCTTCGCTGGGATCTGCAGTCAGCACCCGGCGGAAGTGTGGAGTACATTTGTGGTTTTCACCCAGATAAATTTTGCAGGCAGACCAGGGACAGGTTGCTTCAACCTGACAATCAAGGCATCGGTCGGCGGCGCCAGCAGGCTGGTTCTCTTTCACAAAGTGGCTCAGGCTACCAAATGATCCTACGTCCTGGCAGTTGTCGCTCATGATGTAGCGGATCCAGTCCAAATCATGACAGGATTTCTGTAACAACATAAATGACGATTCAGCTTCATTACGCCAGTTACCACGTACAAATGAGTGCGCCTGATGCCAGTAACCTACGGGTTCGAGATGCTGCATGCTGACAATATCGCCAATTACGCCCTCATCAAGCAGTGATTTCAGCTTTTGCGTATAGCGGGTGTAACGCAGGACGTGCGCGACGGCCAGTAATACGTTGTTGCGTTTGATTGCATCAATAATGATCCGGCAATCTTCTGGCGTAGGGGCGAGCGGTTTTTCCAGCAGGATGTGATAGCCGAGATTGGCAAACGCCACGGCTGGATCTTTGTGCATATTATCCTGCGTGCAAATAAGTACTACGTCGGCCATTTTGGGTTGGGCCGCAGCCTCTTGCCAGTCGCAAAATACGTTATTTGGGTCAATCTTATGCTGTGCGACAAACTGCTGGCGGTATGCCTCTCTGGGCTCGGCAACGCCTACCACCTGCATTCTGTCTGGATGTTCAAGCGCATAGCGAGAATATATTTCTCCGCGTGCACCAGCCCCTACCACTAATACGGTCACTTTATTCGCACACATATAAACCTCTCATTTTTCACTTAGCCTGAATAACGATCAGGCCAAATTTTCTTCATGTTTTTCATCAAACAAAAAGGCGGCTTCCAGATTAAATTTCACTTTGATAGATTCGCCGGGAAGAGGGGCCCAGTCGGGTGAGGAGTTAATACGTAAGATCATATGTTGCTCACCAATATCAAAATGCAGAAGGTCTTCGTTGCCCATCCTTTCTACGTTGGTAATGTGCGCATCGAACGCAGAGGCATCATGCTGCGAGGCTAACTGAATGGCCTCTGAGCGGATGCCAAACCAGACGCTGGAGTGCGGATATTGCTCCAGTAGGTTACTCAAGCGTGTATTTAATGGCAGGATTAAATTATCAGCCAGGCGCAGGCCACGAGTGCCGGGTTCAATATCAAGCAGCATAATATTCATTGCCGGATTACCAATAAAACCAGCAACAAATTTATTCCTGGGGTGATGGTAAATATTTCCTGGGGTATCCACCTGCATAATACGACCGCCATTAAGAACGCAAATCCTGTCTCCCATGGTCATCGCTTCAATCTGATCGTGCGTGACGTACACCATGGTTGCGCTCACGCCTTCGTGACGCAGTTGTCGATGCAGTTCTGTCAGCCGCACGCGCATTGAAACACGCAATTTTGCATCCAGGTTGGACAGCGGTTCATCAAACAAAAAGACGTCTGGCTTACGCACGATGGCCCTGCCAACGGCTACGCGTTGACATTGACCGCCCGAAAGCTGGCCGGGCTTTTTGTCGAGCAATGTTTCGATTTCCAGCTTGTGTGCAGCTTCCCGCACGCGGATATCAATCTCTTCTTTGCTCATTTTCCCTAACAGACTGAATGCCATGTTTTTATAAATCGTCATGTGGGGATAGAGGGCATAATTCTGGAAGACCATGGCAACGCCTCGCTCCTTTGGTAGCAGGTCGTTGACGCACTTCTCTCCGATTGCGATGTGACCATGAGTGATATCTTCCAGACCCGCAATCATGCGCAGCAGCGTTGATTTGGCGCAGCCTGATGGGCCGACAAACACCATGAATTCGCCATCGTGGATTTCAAGATCAACGCCATGGATCGCCTGAAAGCCATTGGGATAGACTTTGCTTACTGCCTGTAATTGAATACCTGACATAACACTGCCCCTTATCCTTTAATTCCGGCACCAGCGATGCCGCGAATAAAATAGCGCTGGAAGAAAATATAAAGTAACAACATCGGGATAATCGCCAGCAACGCGCCCGCCATTAACATCGGATATTCCACGCCTGAGCGGCCAGAAAGTGAGGCTAATCCTACAGGTAATGTCATTTTATCCATGGAGGTGTTGACGATCAGCGGCCACATTAAGTTATTCCAGCTCCACAGTCCGTTAATAATGATGCAGGCAATCAGTCCCGGTTTAATTAATGGCAGCATAATTTTGAAGAAAATAGTCAGATGGTTATACCCATCCATAATGGCTGCCTCTTCCAGTTCTTTAGGTACTGACAGAAAAAACTGACGTAATAAAAAAGCGCTATATATGCTGAATAAGCCCGGTAGCACCAGTCCAGGAATTGAGTTCAGCAAACCGATTTTTTCAACGGTTAAAAACTGTGGGATTAAAAAGATCTGACCGGGCACCATCAGAATTGAAATACACAGCATAAACAGGATATCTCGCCCTTTAAAACGCAGTCGGGAGAAACCGTACGCTGCCATTGCCGCAATCAGCGTCTGCAAAATGACAATGACCAGCGTGGAGACGATAGAGTTAAAGTAAAAGCTGCCAAAAGGCATTTCATGCAAGATTTTACCGTAAGCCTGAAACCCAGGGTTGGCGGGTAGCAGGATCGGCGGAAAGGCGATGCTTTCTGCCTGGGTTTTAAAAGAGGTGATGATCATCCAGATGAAGGGAACCACCGTTACCAGCGTCGCGAGGATCATCAGGCCGTAAATTAGCCATTTTTCACGTTTAGTCATGAACATTGTGGTGCCTCACTGTGCTTTAAGTCGTTTACCAATCCATATTTGCAGCAGCGTCAGGACCATCGTGATAACGAAAATCACCACGGCGATTGCTGAGGCATACCCTTTTTCATGGTAGATAAAGGCGTATTTATAGAAGAGATAGGCGATGGTCATCGTCTGATCGTCCACCATGGATGAACTGCCAAACAGCAGATAAACCACATCGAAAATTTGCAGTGTTTCGATAAAAGAGATCACCAGTACGAAAAACAGCGTTGGGATCATTAGCGGTAAGGTAATCGACCAGAATCCACGCAATTTGCTGATGCCATCCAGCGACATTGCTTCATAAATTTGTTTGGGGATCCCCTGCAATCCAGCGAGCAGAATGATCATCTTCAGTGCAATAGCCGACCAGATGATAACCAACGAGGCGCTGAGGCGGACGACATCGGGATCGGATAACCAACCGATGGCCGGAAGATCGAAAAAGGCCAGGATCTGATTAATTAAGCCGAAGTTTCGGTTCATCAGCCACTGCCAGACCATAGCAATGGCCGCAGGCATAGTGACAGCGGGTAGAAACAACAGCGTGCGAAACAACCACTGACCGCGAATCGCCTGATTCAGGCCAATTGCGAGCAGTAATGACAAAACGGTGATTATCGGTACGCAAATAAAAACATAGGCCAGGGTGTTATATATTGCTGAACGAAACTCATCATCGCTGAATAAATTAATATAGTTATCTAAGCTGATCGTCGTCCAGATCTGAAACTCGCCCAGGTCAGTGAAACTATAAAAAACGTTCTGGAAGAACGGAGTAAAGTAAAAAACAATTAACCCCGCCAGTAACGGCATAATCATTATCCATCCCCAGAAGCGTTCTTCTTTTTCCAGCTTGGTCAGGGATTTTTTTTGCACTTCCCTGGCTGGTAATTGTGGGGATGCAGCTTCATCTGAATAGCTCATACAGACTCCGGGATGCTCACTGTGCAACCAAAATATATTGCGTGGGCGAAAGCGAGAGGGAGCATGGCTCCCTCAGGATTATTTCTGCATTTCACGTTCAACGCGTTTAGCAACACCAGGCATGACTTTCTCTGGGTCAGTACCCGTCCAGACTTTTTTCAAGCCATCATTCAGGATGCTATTCCACTTGGCGGTATTGGAGCCTGCGGTTGGATATTTATGTGAGAAAGCCAATGAATCGATATAGGCTGAAACATCAATATCCTTAAAGCCTTCAGCCCACTCTTTGGCCACTTTTTGGTTTGCAGGGATCACGACTTTTCCCGTAGCCAGCGTCTGCTGCGCATGCTCAGAGCTCATGAACTCAATGAACTTCCACGCCGCATCTTTATGCTGACTTTTTGCTGACATGGCAAATGCCAGGCTATGGGATACACCTGCCTGCTCTGCCATTTTAGGCATTGGTACCACGCCGATGTGATCTTTAATCAGCTCGTTTTGAGAGAAGGGTAATGCCCACCATGAACCCGCGTAGACCATGGCCACCCGGTTGGACTGAAAGACATCCGAGGCTTCCATCTCGCCTGGCGGTTGGATTAGTCCCGCGTTCAGCATGCTTTGAACATCGCGATAGACGGCGATGGCTTTGTCATTGGCAACATCCGTTTTGCCCTCAGGCAGGACAATTTTATCGCCAGCCTGTAATAGCAGGTTAAAATAACTGTCCTGTCCGCTGCTGAATTCCATTGCCAGTGGATAAGACTGTTTATCCAGCCCTTTACGCAACTGCTCTGATTTTTGTTTTAAATCGTCCCATGTCCAGTTTTTATCGGGATAGCTCACGCCAGCCTGATCGAACATTTTTTTGTTGTACCAGACGGCAATTGCATCAATATCCCTTGGGATGGCATATTGCTGCGACTGGTATTGATAGGCATCGACTGAGCTTTTAACAAAATCATCCAGTTTCGGCGCTGATTTCTCTTTCAGATAATTGCTCAGTGGTTCCAGCATGCCATTTTTAACATATTGTTGGAAATTAGGCATGTTCATCCAGAATACATCCGGTGCTACATTTCCACCGACTGCTGAACTTAGCTTGATAAAATATTGGTCATAAGGCGTTAATTCAATTTCAACTTTAATACCAGGATTGTTTTTTTCAAATTCATTAACGAGTTGTTGTTCGCCAGGGAGTTGATTACGGTCCCATAACGTGTAGCGTAATTTAACAGGCTTTGTGTCCGACTGGCCTTCAGCACTCGCGACGACAGGAGTTGCCAGTAAACAGGAAATAAGACAGGCCAATGCGACATTATTTTTATTCAGGGTATACATAACTTCCCTCTTTATTCAGGTCAGAATGCTTATGAGGTAAATTACAGGAGCCTATGAATAATCTGTTTTACATCGGAGAAAGTCAAAGCGGTAAAAAATAGGGGATTATCGCATTAAAACAAGATCGTCTTTCGGTAGGTTTCTCTTTTATCAAAACGAAAATATAACATAAAACAATGGCGATATTATTTCTTTTGATTTCATGCTGTTAGGTTAATTTTGCCGGTTTGAATCGAAAAAAACAGATGTTTAAAAAAACCTCTTAAAATGCGAACGTTATCACTTTATTTGTTAAAGCATCGACATCAAAAACGGGGATAAATCCCCGTTTTTTCGTTGGCTTTCGTTTTGATAATCAGGTCACTGGCGCCGGGTTAAACACCGCCAGCTGGTTATGCAGTCCCCACTGATCCGAGAAGGTTTTCTTACGCCCGCTGGCAACGTCGAGAATAAATTTGAACAGTTTCAGACCCACGTCTTCAATGGTTTCTTCTCCGGTGGCGATGGTGCCCGCGTTAATGTCCATCAGGTCAAACCAACGGTTGGCCAGCTCGGTGCGTGTCGCCATTTTAATCACCGGTACGGCCATCAGGCCATACGGCGTACCGCGACCGGTGGTGAACACCTGTACGGTGATCCCGGAAGCGACCTGCTGCGTACCGCAAACAAAATCACTGGCGGGGGTTGCGGCGTAAATCAGACCACGTTTGGTTGGACGCTGACCCGGCGACAATACTTCGACAATCGCGCTCTTGCCAGACTTGGCAATCGAACCCAGCGCCTTTTCCACCACGTTTGCCAGACCGCCTTTCTTGTTGCCCGGAGAAGGGTTAGCGCTGCGATCCGTTTTGCCCATATCAAGGTAGTTATCGTACCAGGCCATCTCTTCGAGCAGGCGTTTACCGACTTCTTCGTTAATCACTCGCGGGGTCAGAAGATGGATGGCATCGCGCACTTCGGTTACTTCGGAGAACATCACTGTCGCGCCGCAGCGTACTAACAGGTCGGAGGCATAACCTACCGCCGGGTTGGCCGTCACGCCAGAAAACGCATCGCTACCACCGCACTGCATGCCGACCACCAGTTCTGATGCCGGGCAGGTTTCACGTTGGCGCTGATTGAGTTTTGCCAGATGACGTTCGGCCACCTGCAGAATATCGGTAATCATCGATTGAAAGCCGACGTGCTTTTCATCCTGCAGGCTGACGATACTGGCGCTGTCGACCGGAATACTTTTCACATCGTGCGTGCCTTCCAGCAGGCGCTCTGGCTGCAGTTTTTCACAACCGAGGCCGATGACCATCACTTCGCCGCCAAAGTTCGGGTTTAGCGCAATATTGTGAATGGTGCGAATCGGCACAATGGCGGCTGGGGCATTGATCGCCACGCCGCAGCCGTACAGATGATTGAGCCCCACTACGCCGTCAACGTTCGGGTATTTGGGCAGCAGATCGCGCTCAATGATTTTCACCACATAGTCCACCACGCCCGCCACGCAGTGTACGCTGGTGGAGATGCCGAGCAGATTTTTGGTACCAACGCTACCGTCAGCATTGCGGTAACCTTCAAAGGTATAACCCTCAAGAGGTGGCAGCGGCTCTGGCACTTTAGTTGCCAGCGGCAGCGTCTCCAGAGGCGGGGCTTTGGGCAGCTCAACCATTGATTCATCAATCCAGCTGCCACGTGGAATATCGCGAACGGCATAACCAATTACTTCGCCATAACGCACGATTTCGCCATGAACAGGAATATCCAATAGCGCCACTTTATGACCCTGGGGAATATGTTCAATGAGTTCCAGTCCGTCCGGAAAACGCGTTCCGGCTTTCAGACCATTGTCATTGACAATTATCGCCACATTATCTGTTTCGTGAACTTTAATATAAAACGCCGTTGGCGATTCTTGTCTGATTTCGATGTCGGCCATTGTCCAGTATTCTCCAACAAGGTGGTGATAATAGTGTGGATATTTATATTTTGAATCTAATTGTAAGTAATAAAGATTCGGTATCGTGAAATAAGAATGTCAGGAGTTTAACGCGAAGAATGTGACGATGATCACTTAAACTCAGCAAGGCCGCGTCAGCAGGGGGAGCAATACGTAAATGTGTGCATTAGCGCCCATGCATGTGTGCATATGCCCAAAACATTAATTTAATAATGCGCATATAATGAGCGCTTGCACAATGATTAACGTTGTGCTGATGATTATACTAAATCACGGTTTCATAACGTCTGATAAATTATTATGCGTTCTAATTATCAGTAATTTATCACCAGGAATATCTACCCAATAATAATAAAAACTTTAATGTACCCGAGGTAATTAGAATGATTCTGGATACAGTTGTCGAGAAAAAGAAAGGTACGCACACCCGTTATTTAATATTGCTGATAATATTTATCGTTACTGCCGTTAACTATGCGGACCGTGCGACGCTGTCTATTGCCGGAACTGAAGTGGCGAAAGAGTTGCACCTCAGTGCTATCTCAATGGGGTACATTTTCTCCGCCTTCGGCTGGGCTTACCTGTTGATGCAAATTCCCGGCGGCTGGCTGCTGGATAAATTTGGCTCGAAGAAAGTCTACACCTACAGTTTGTTCTTCTGGTCACTGTTTACCTTCCTGCAGGGCTTTGTGGACATGTTCCCGTTGGCCTGGGCGGGTATTTCAATGTTCATCATGCGCTTTATGCTGGGCTTCTCGGAAGCGCCATCCTTCCCGGCTAACGCCCGTATCGTGGCGGCCTGGTTCCCAACGAAAGAGCGCGGTACGGCATCCGCGATTTTTAACTCCGCGCAGTATTTCTCCCTGGCGCTGTTTTCGCCGTTGCTGGGCTGGCTGACCTTCGCCTGGGGCTGGGAACACGTCTTTACCGTGATGGGCGTGATTGGTTTTGTGCTTACCGGACTATGGGTAAAGTTTATCCATAACCCAACCGATCACCCGCGTATGTCGCAAGAAGAGCTGAAGTTTATCTCTGAAAACGGCGCGGTCGTGGATATGGACCATAAAAAGCCGGGCGATGTGAAGTCAGGTGGTCCTAAACTGCATTATATCAAGCAGTTGCTCACTAACCGTATGATGCTTGGCGTGTTCTTCGGCCAGTATTTTATCAACACAATTACCTGGTTCTTCCTCACCTGGTTCCCGATTTACCTGGTACAGGAAAAAGGCATGTCGATCCTGAAAGTGGGCCTGGTGGCTTCGATTCCGGCACTGTGTGGATTTTTCGGTGGCGTGCTCGGCGGCGTGTTCTCTGATTATCTGATTAAACGTGGTTTCAGCATTACCCTGGCTCGCAAGCTGCCGATAGTGCTCGGCATGTTGCTCGCATCGACCATTATCCTGTGTAACTACACCGATAACACCGCCCTGGTAGTGGCGCTGATGGCGCTGGCGTTCTTCGGTAAAGGCTTTGGGGCGTTGGGTTGGCCGGTGATTTCCGATACCGCGCCGAAAGAGATTGTCGGTCTGTGCGGTGGGGTATTTAACGTATTTGGCAACGTGGCTTCCATCGTCACTCCGCTGGTGATTGGGTATCTGGTGAGTGAGCTGCACTCATTTAACGCTGCGCTGATGTTTGTAGGGTGCTCGGCGCTGATGGCAATGGTTTGCTACCTGTTTATTGTCGGTGACATTAAACGTATGGAATTGCAGAAATAAACAAAGGTATAGGCGATGAATAACACGATTTTTCCGAATAAGTTTAAAGCGGCCCTCGCGGCGCAACAGATTCAGATTGGTTGCTGGTCTGCATTAGCCAGCCCAATCAGTACCGAAGTTTTAGGCCTGGCGGGCTTTGACTGGCTGGTACTGGACGGCGAACATGCGCCGAATGATATCTCGACGTTTATCCCGCAATTGATGGCGCTGAAAGGCAGCGACAGCGCGCCGGTGGTACGTGTACCAACCAACGAGCCGGTGATTATCAAGCGCCTGCTGGATATCGGGTTTTACAACTTCCTGATCCCATTCGTTGAGACGGAAGAAGAAGCGGTTAACGCCGTGGCGTCGACCCGCTATCCACCGGAAGGTATTCGCGGCGTGTCCGTATCCCATCGCGCCAATATGTTTGGCACCGTACCGGACTATTTTGCGCAGTCGAATAAGAACATCACCATCATCGTGCAGATCGAAAGTCAGCAGGGCGTTGATAACGTTGACGCAATCGCGGCGACCGAAGGCGTTGACGGTATCTTCGTCGGCCCAAGCGATCTGGCTGCGGCGCTAGGTCACCTCGGCAATGCGTCACATCCTGATGTGCAGAAAGCTATCCAACACATTTTTGCCCGCGCGAAAGCACACGGCAAACCAAGCGGCATTCTGGCCCCGGTAGAGGCGGATGCGCGTCGTTATCTGGAGTGGGGCGCGACGTTTGTTGCCGTGGGCAGCGACCTTGGCGTGTTCCGTTCAGCCACACAGAAACTGGCTGATTCTTTTAAGAAATAACCACCCTCGACAGTAGAGAGAGATAAAGACATGACAATGAAAGTTGGTTTTATTGGCCTCGGTATTATGGGTAAACCAATGAGTAAAAACCTCCTCAAGGCAGGTTACTCGCTGGTGGTTGCTGACCGTAATCCGGAATCCATTGCGGAAGTGATTGCCGCAGGCGCTGAAACCGCCGCCACGGCGAAAGATATCGCTGAACAGTGCGACGTGATCATCACCATGCTGCCGAACTCTCCGCATGTTAAGGAAGTGGCACTGGGTGAAGGCGGCATTATTGAAGGGGCAAAACCGGGTACAGTGCTTATCGATATGAGCTCCATTGCACCGTTGGCCAGCCGTGAAATCAGCGAAGCGCTGAAAGCGAACGGCGTGGATATGCTGGATGCGCCGGTCAGCGGCGGCGAGCCAAAAGCGATTGACGGCACGTTGTCGGTGATGGTCGGCGGTGATAAAGCGATTTTTGACAAGTATTACGATTTGCTGAAAGCGATGGCCGGATCCGTGGTACATACCGGTGAAATTGGCGCGGGTAACGTCACCAAGCTGGCGAACCAGGTGATTGTGGCGCTGAACATTGCCGCGATGTCTGAAGCGCTGACGCTGGCGACCAAAGCGGGTGTGAATCCGGATCTGGTGTATCAGGCGATTCGTGGCGGGCTGGCGGGAAGCACCGTTCTGGACGCGAAAGCGCCGATGGTGATGGACCGTAACTTTAAGCCGGGTTTCCGTATTGACCTGCATATCAAAGATCTGGCGAATGCGCTGGATACTTCTCATGGCGTTGGCGCTCAGTTGCCGCTGACTGCTGCAGTCATGGAGATGATGCAGGCGCTACGCGCAGATGGATTGGGTACTGCCGATCACAGCGCGCTCGCATGCTACTACGAAAAACTGGCGAAAGTGGAAGTCACTCGCTAACAAGAAGGGCGCGGATGCGCGCCCTGTATTTCTTGCCTTGCGCGGCACAGTCAGGCTACATAACTATGAAAATCGTAATTGCCCCAGACTCTTATAAAGAAAGCCTTTCTGCCACCGAGGTAGCTCAGGCAATAGAAAAAGGATTTCGGGAAATTTTCCCCGATGCGCAATATGTTTCTGTTCCGGTTGCCGATGGTGGCGAAGGAACGGTCGAAGCCATGATTGCCGCGACGCAAGGGAGTGAACATTCAGCGCAAGTAACGGGGCCGCTGGGCGAAAAAGTGAATGCCTGCTGGGGCATGTCCGGAGATGGTAAAACCGCGTTTATCGAAATGGCGGCAGCCAGCGGTCTGGCGTTAGTGCCTCCTGAAAAGCGCAACCCTTTAGTCACTACGTCGCGTGGCACCGGGGAGCTGATTTTGCAGGCGCTGGATAGCGGTGCGCAGAGCATCATTATTGGCATCGGCGGCAGTGCGACCAACGACGGTGGCGCGGGTATGGTGCAGGCGCTGGGAGCGAAACTCTGCGACGCCAACGGGACAGAGATTGGCTACGGTGGTGGAAGCCTGATGAGTCTGAACACTATAGATATCTCGGGCCTGGATCCGCGCTTAAAAACCTGTTCCATTCGCGTGGCCTGCGATGTGACTAATCCACTCATCGGCGATTCTGGCGCTTCGCGCATTTTTGGCCCACAGAAAGGGGCAACGGAAGAACGCATTCTCGAACTGGACCGTAATCTGTCACACTATGCCGACATCATTAAAAAATCGCTGCGGGTCGATGTGAAAGATGTGCCTGGTTCCGGTGCAGCAGGTGGAATGGGCGCAGCGTTAATGGCTTTTTTAGGCGCCGAGCTGCGCAGCGGTATAGAGATTGTGACCCAGGCGCTCAATCTGGAAGAGCATATTCACGACTGTACGCTGGTGGTGACCGGCGAAGGGCGGATCGACAGCCAGAGCATTCACGGCAAAGTGCCGGTAGGCGTGGCGAATGTCGCGAAGAAGTACCACAAGCCGGTCATTGGTATTGGCGGTAGCCTGACGCGCGATGTAGAGGTGGTACATCAATATGGTATCGATGCGGTGTTTAGCGTATTGACCAGCATCAGCACGCTGGAAGAGGCCTTCCGTGGGGCATTTGATAATATTTATCGCGCCTCAAGAAACATCGCTGCCACGTTAGCGATAGGAATGCGCAGTGCGGGGTGACATTGCCCCGCAAACCCTCTATACTGCGCGCCGAAGCTGACCAGACAGTCGCCGCTTCGTCGTCGTCCTCTTCGGGGGAGACGGGCGGAGGGGAGGAAAGTCCGGGCTCCATAGGGCAGGGTGCCAGGTAACGCCTGGGGGGGAAACCCACGACCAGTGCAACAGAGAGCAAACCGCCGATGGCCCGCGCAAGTGGGATCAGGTAAGGGTGAAAGGGTGCGGTAAGAGCGCACCGCGCGGCTGGTAACAGTCCGTGGCACGGTAAACTCCACCCGGAGCAAGGCCAAATAGGGGTTCACAAGGTACGGCCCGTACTGAACCCGGGTAGGCTGCTTGAGCCAGTGAGCGATTGCTGGCCTAGATGAATGACTGTCCACGACAGAACCCGGCTTATCGGTCAGCTTCACTCTTTATAAAACCCCGCTTCGGCGGGGTTTTTGCTTTCCGTATAGGCCAGATGAATGACTGTCCACGACGCTATGCTCAAAAGAACGCGGCTTATCGGTCAGCTTCACTCTTTATAAAACCCCGCTTCGGCGGGGTTTTTGC
>ERZ1026931.5-NODE-5-length-110616-cov-10.309621_pt1 | contig 110616 bp, 74 predicted proteins | sample MGYA00519253_ERZ1026931 | MGnify/ENA primary metagenome ERZ1026931 (study PRJEB26926, sample SAMN06164831) | human gut metagenome | biome: ENVO:00009003; feature: ENVO:2100002; material: ENVO:00002003 | host: Homo sapiens | place: USA | collected 2012 ... | reverse complement strand
ATTCTACGGCGTTCGCGCCGCGGCGTAAAACTTATAAAATTAACGAACTATTGTTTTAAACAATTATTTATCCAGCTCTGTCAATGCGAACGCATAGGCTCCGAGCGAGATGGCCTTGCTGGCTCCGATCTTGGAACGCATCACGCCGACGCGCTTCTGAGGGTCGTAAACCACCTCACGGTCGCTGCCATAGACCTTCAAGGAACGTGCCTCGCCACGGGCGAACTGCTCGAACTCGGCCGGATCATCGAGGTTATAGACCTTCATCTGAACCCGGTTCAGTTCCTCACCGGTGAGCTGGTGCATCTTACCGCGCATGGTGCGTAATATTCCTGGCATCAGGTACTTGTAGTTGTTCATCACTCCGCCTCCGATCACGATCAGGCCATCGATCAGGGTGACCGCCGTGGCCATCGCGTCGCCCGCGACCTCGCCCATCTTGTCGAACGCCTTGATCGCGGCTTCCTTGTCGCCAGGCCTCTTGCCCTCGCAGACCTCGGCGAGATCCTTAGGCTCAAGACCGTGGTTCGGATTGCCGGTCAGCTCACCGTAAACTCTCTTCACGGCACGGATCGAGGCACCGTCCTCGACGATGATGTCCGGCATATCAGGATGCTTGAGACAGAAAGTCTCCACGCAGGAGTTATCGCCACGGTTAAGCTCACCGTTGATGACAGTACCGATTCCCAGACCTGTGCCGAACGTGTAGCCGATGAGGTTGTGGTAACGCTTCGCGCTGCCGGCCTTCGCAAGCCTTTCATTGACCTCAGGGAGAGCTCCGCCGAGAGCCTCGCCATAGGCGTAAAGGTCGCCGTCGTTGTTGATGAACACGGGAATCCCGAAAGTGTCCTCAAGGAAAGGCCCGAGGGCGACCCCATCCCTGAAAGACGGGAAGTTAGGAAGGAAGCCTCCGATGATTCCGTCAGGATAGTCGGCGGGTCCTGGGAAGCAGAAGCTGATCGCGACAGGTTTCTCCTCTCCAAGTTCCTCTTCGATCTGACGGAATCCCTTGACCATCGTGCCGAGGCAGCGGTCAAGGTTGTCGGCGTTGGACGGAAGTGTGATTGGTTCGCAGCAAAACTCACCACCCTTCATCGCGCCGAAGACCATATTGGTGCCGCCGGCGTCAAGGGTCATAACAACTCTGCTGTCATTTCTTATATCAGACATATTCTTGTGTTTAAATTATTGACCAACCTCCTTGAATATTCAAAAAAATCAAGTCTTTTCGTTGCAAAGATAATCATTATCCGTCTTTCGGGCTCACCGTTTGCAGGGAAAATTCGTACCTTTGCACCAATCCTCTATTCTTCACCACTTGTGGTGAAAGCAAGTACCTCCCCCGAGGGGAGGGATTTAGGGTAGGGGTAACGTGAATGAATGTGGGTGGGCAATCACCTTCGGACGTGAGATAAGGTAGTTTACAGCGGGTAGTTGCCTACTTGCGAGAGTTGAAGTTATCTATGCAGAAAAGAAGAAATCGCCAAGGTGGCGAGAACGGCGGTAGGAAGAGCCGCGACAGGAAATTCGGTGCCAGACAGAAGAGCAAAAGAGTGCTGGAAGAGGTGACCGGCAAGGTTCAGATGACAAGGGACGGCTATGTCTTCGTGATCATCGAGGGCGAGCCGGACAATGATGTGTTCGTCAAGGCGTCCAAGACTCGCGGCGCGTTGAACGGAGACACCGTAAGATGTGCGGTGACAAGTGAGAGAAAGGAAGCTTCATCCGATGCGGCCAAAGGCGGACGCAAGGACGCGGCCAGACGCCGCGAGGGAGAGATCATAGAGATTGTAGAGCGCAGCCACAAGCCGTTCGTCGGCGTGCTCCACATTGTCGGCCGGCAGGCTTGGGTGCTGATGCAGTCAAGGAATATGCCGTACGACATCAGCATAGATTTCGACACCCTTCCTGAGGGTGCGAAAAGAGGGATGAAGGTGGCGGCGCTGATAGACGGCTGGGACAAGGGTGAGCCGACCCCTAAGGGTCACATCGTGGATGTGCTCGGAATGCCGGGCGAGAACGACACGGAAATGCACGCCATCCTTGCCGAATATGCCCTGCCTTACAGGTTCGAGCCTGAGGTCGAGAACGCGGCGGATCAGATTTCGGACCAGATCACCGAGAAAGATCTCAAGGGACGTCGGGATTTCCGTAACACTCTGACATTCACCATCGACCCTACGGACGCGAAAGACTTCGACGATGCTTTGTCATTCAAGAAACTGGACAACGGCAACTACGAGATCGGAGTCCACATCGCCGACGTGTCCTACTATGTACTTCCGGGCACAATCGTGGACAAGGAGGCACAGGAGCGCGGCACGTCAGTCTATCTGGTTGACAGGACAGTCCCGATGCTTCCGGAGAAACTGTGCAATAAACTCTGCTCCCTACGCCCACACGAGGACAAGCTGACATTCTCGGTAGTGGTCGAGATGACTCCTCGCGGAAAAATCGAGAACCGTTGGTTCGGCCGCACGGCGATCTGTTCTGACTACCGTTTCGACTACGACGGAGCCCAGCAGATCATCGAGAGCGATGGTAAGGAGCCTGCGGATCCGGCCATCGGTCAGGATGTCAGGGAGGCCATCGTGACGCTCAACAAGCTGGCATTGACACTCCGCAAGCGTCGTTTCGCTTCAGGAGCCATCAGTTTCGAGCGTCCGGAGATGAAAGTCGAGGTGGATGCGACCGGAAAGCCGATCAGGGTTTACGAGAAAATCACCAAGGAGGCCAACTGGCTGATCGAGGAGTTCATGCTTCTTGCGAACCGTTCCGTGGCCGAGTTCATCGCCACTTCCGGCAGGATGGACGGCAAGGCCGACAAGAAGGCCAAGACCTTTGTCTACCGTGTACACGGCGAGCCTAACACGGAGAAGATCGCGAGCCTCGGCCAGTTCGTCAGCAACTTCGGCTTCAAGTTCGGGCCGAGCGGCAACGGACGGGAGATCGCCAAATCCTTGAACACCTTGCTTGCCGAGGCAAAGGGCACACCTGAATGCGACGCCTTCCAGATGATAGCCCTGCGCTCGATGGCAAAGGCGATCTACACCACCGACAACATCGGCCACTACGGCCTCGCGTTCAAGTTCTACACGCATTTCACTTCCCCTATCCGCCGCTATCCTGACACAATGGTACACAGGCTGTTGGCCCTCTACCTCGACAATGCCGAGAGTCAGAACAAGGACTATTACGAAGCCCAGTGCCAGCATGCTTCCGAGCGCGAGCAGATAGCGGCGAACGCCGAACGCGACAGCATCAAGTACAAGATGATCGAGTTCATGCAGGACAAGATAGGCAATGAATATGAAGGCTCGATCTCCGGCCTCACCGAATGGGGTATGTACGTGGAGATCAAGCCTACCATGATCGAAGGCATGGTCGCCCTGCGCGATGTGAAGTCCGACTTCTTCGAGTTCGACGAGCAGAACTACCTCATCCGTGGCCGCCGCACCGGCAAGGTCTTCCGACTGGGTGACGCGGTCAAGATCCGTGTGAAGGCCGCCAATCTGGAGCAGAGGCTTCTGGACTACGAACTGGTTGACACCACCACAGACAATGGTTCATCCAATGACGGTTCCGGTAGCGGTTCCGCTGACGGCAAAGCCAAGAAAAAGCCTTTCTACGCCGCCGTGGCTCACACCGATGACCAGCCTAAGCGCAAGTCCTCCAACAAGGACAAGGGCCGTCCCCGCAAGAAGTACGGCCCTAGGTCCTCAAGCGGAAAGAAGGGAAGGTAGGCCTTGCCACCGGCTCTTCTATCATGGGAGGAGTTGAAGTCGGATGCGCTGCTTGATCTTCATGTGACTGTCACGATAGATGACGCGGACATATTCAGGAAGCGGATAGGTAAGACACTCCCGGCTTTGCCAAAGATGAGGAGACGACTTCCTGCGCAGCGGAATGAACTCGTCCTGATGTTCCTTGCGGTATTCGCGTGACATTGAGGCGTTGAATTTTATTATATTCTCTACCTCGGGAGCGGTTCTATCGCTTGGCTCGCATGTCCGCCTTCGTGGGCACCGGACAGTCACCTTGCCATCAGCGGCGCCTCCGAAAACATTGACATACAGGCGATAGCTCCTCTCGCTTCCGGCCTTTGAAGTTCCTTGCTCTGAAGCGTCGGCTTCATGTTCGCGTAAAGCCGTCTCTCGCTTGCACGGAATAGCCCACACCGACAGTTGTTCAGATGTCGGCCTTCCTATGCATTTGTACCTGAGCTTATAATTTCCGTCACGCCTTATCTCCATCACGAAATAGCCTCTTGGAGCACCGCAGTTCTGCATGGCGTAAGGTACCCCTTCAGAATCTTTCACTCCCCGCCACCAACTTCCGCAGGCGGCTCCGGCGGTAATCTCGGGAATAGAATCGTCCCTCGCCACAGAATGAGTATGCCCGCTGACATACAGCATTCGTACGGAGGCGGGTATCAGCGCCAGTACGGAATCCCTGCCTTTCATCTGGCTAAAAGGAATGTGTGTCGCGAGTATGGTCAATGCCGGGATTCTTTCATCGTGTCTCGACCGGCCAGTCCGTGCCTCACGGTCTCCCGGCGCCTCTTTCAACAATGAATCCAACCAATGTTTCTGCATCTCGGTAAACCCTCCCTCATAATCCGTCATTCCAGCCTCAGAGTGCCGCACATTATTCATCATGATGAACCGCACATTTCCTCGGACAAAACTTGTGTCCACATAGCCGACAACCCGGCGCCATGTCACCAAGTCACGAGGCCTGTCCTCGTTCCCGGAAGCCTTCCTGCCACGGTAAACGTCCCTGTCATGATTGCCGGGAGTCAAGAAACAAGGAAATGGCAGTGAATCGATAATGCTCAAAGACTCAGGCAATAACGGCATACTGTCATTGACCAGGTCTCCTAAGAGAAGGCACAGGTCGAGATCCTTTCTTTTGGCCAGTTCACGATAAATAGACTTGCGCGCATACCGCATCTCTGTCGCGTTGTCCACTTGCGGGTCGCCCACAAGCGCCACTCGCAAAACTTGTCTTGAGTGTCTCTCTGATTTGCCTCTGCCATCCTTGGCCAATCCGGTGCTACATGTCAAAGCTAACGTGATGGCGACCAGCGCGAAATGTCTTGGTAATCCTGATCGAACCATATTACTTCCTTAAGATTCCAAAAAGTAACCGGCCATCGTCAAGCCTGTGCCAGGTAGCGATGGCCGGTTATAGTCAATTACATCTAAGTAACGTAAAAAAGGTTATTAAATTACTCACCAGAAGAATAAAGAACATACTTCGTAGCTTTGTCAATAGTCTCCTTGGAAACAATGTATCCAAGGCCCTTGTCATCAAATCTGAGAACTACAAAATCACTTGGATTAGAAGATAGTTTTTCTTCATTCGACCAAGTCTTTGTCTTTGCGTCAATGAATGTGAAATAAGCATATTTGTCATTACCTTCCGGTTTGGTGTAAACAACATAAGGCACATCGTTAGAATCAAGGCTCATTGAGGCAGACCTACTTTTGTCGATGTCAATAGTCATTTCTCCACCGATGAGCGTCTGGGCTTTATCTTTAGCGGCTATCTTTACTACAGCAAGATTAAACAATTTCTCAACGGAATAGTCTCCACCTGCCATCACATAGATATCTCCATTAGAAGCGATATCGAAATCAAAAGCCCTGAGATTGAGAATAGCATCTGTAGATCCATCAGCCTTTTTCAGTTTCAGACTCTCAAATACTGCACCCCAAGCATTGGAAGCATACTTGTACAAAGAAACGCTCTGGGTATTCTGGTTATATATAAACAAATAAGGAACACCAGCTACATATTTGCCCAAAACACAATAAGCATAATCCGTAGCATTCCTGCCAGGAATACTAATGGCATTTGTCCATGCAGAACCATCGAAATGAGCAAGATTCAGTGCACGTCTTTCCACTAGAACTTTTCTTTCATCATTGTACTGAGCGCACCAGATATCGGAAGTGGAAAAGGCAAACAGACCAACTGAAGAATTAGAACCACCTCCAGTCTTATACATAGCATTAGCTTCACCTACCAATTCGGCTTTTGAACCTGATACCTTCATGACGCACTGCTTCTTTACGACTTTATCCAAGAATGACACGTAAGGAGTTCCATCAGAACAGATGTCTATTGCAAAATGCTCTGAACCAACTTCCGCCAACGCACCTGCGACATCCTTGAGTTCGGCGCCGTCCAATTTAAGGAGGTGTGGCACGGCGACCTTGTCCGCATTGACGGAGGAACCTGCCACATAAGGGGCTCCATCCTTAGGATTAATCGCAAAAGCAGGATTACTGTCCATGACCAATGAAGACTCGGCCACCTTGCCCCATTTGGCAGGTTCGGCGATCTTTACGGACACTGTGTAAGCCTTGAAATTATTCTTAAGGAACACCACAAGCTGTACTTCGGCTGAGAAATCCACAGGAGTGACACCACTTACGATGTTCTTCCCGTCAGGAGCGCCGCTTGCGTCAGCCACGTTCACGGAAGCCCCCTCTGTCACCGCGAACCCGGGAACGAGAGTCTTAAGAGCGGCAGGGTCGGTACCATAGGGTAAGGTGAAACTGATAACGCCCGTGCTGATGTTTTCCGCGATATAATCAGTCTTCAAAACGCCGGCATTGTCCTTGGCATAAAAGCCGAATGATGAGAATGAGACGGGGATGATTTCTTCCTCCTCCTTGTTTTTGTCGCAGGCAGCGAAGAGTGCTACACTCGCAAGAGCTGCCAATAAAAACCGTTTGAACATAAATTTAAAAATTGTGGCATAACCATGCCTGATTACTAATATGCTATTATCTTATTATCTTACACTGTACTTTCTGAGGACCAAATCCTTCATCAGTTTGTCCGGACCCGGATAGCCGAGCGTCACGCCTTCTGCTGACACCAGGCTGATGGTCACCGTGTTATCCTTCGACGCATCGATGTCATGAGGCAGCCAGTCGATTTTGATAACCTGGTCATACACGCCCGGCAAGAATGTGATCTTACCCCCGGCAGTCGCCACTTTGTAATCCGTCCCCTCCGCCAATCCGCCGCCGCAAGTCACCTCGAATGAGACGACAATCGGTTCTGTCGGCTTGGGACCGGTGTAATGCACTGTGTATGAGCCAGTGAACTCTCCTTCCGCGTTGATGCTGACCACAGAGGACTTCGCGGTGTCGAATGCCACGAAGGAATCCTTGAAAGTCTCGATCTTGTTGCAGGCGCAGACCATGGCCGTAAGGGTCAATGCTGCCAGCCCGAGACCTTTGCCCCACAGTCTCCAAATGCTGTCAAATCTATGTAATGCTTTGTTAATCATCTTTTTGTGCTGTTTATAGGGTTTGGTTGCATAGCCTTGTTCGCATCCAACTCCACAAGCGGTACCGGGAGTATGAACCTGTCATCCGGGAACGTCATGGACAGTACGGAAGAGCCGCAGGCGGCATCTCTGGACAAGGCCTCATGCCTTCTTGTTATGTCGAACAATCGATGGCCCTCAAGAAACAGCTCCTTGATGCGTTCGTTTTGGATAATCACATCCAGGTCATCTGCATTGGCATAAGCAATGTCGATGTCGGACACATTCACGCCCCTTGCCCTTGCCTCCAGCGCTGCGACATCAGCCGCCGCGGAGGCGAGATCTCCTTCGTGGCAGGCGGCCTCCGCTCTGATCAGGTACATCTCCGAGAGCCTTAGGACGAATGGGTCGTAGCGTTTTTCGCTTTCGGCAATGTCTTCGGTGTCAATAAATTTCATGCAAACTCCGCTGTAGCTTCTTCCGTCTGCGGCTGTGTGGGAAAGTAATTCGGAACGGATGTCCGAACCGGCCCATCTGCTGCTTTCCGAACTGAAAAGGTCGAGGAGTTTGCCCGAAGGATACATCTGAGGATTCGTGTAATCGAAGGTTGACCTCAACTTGGCTCCTGCGGAAAGTCCGTTGAGACGGAATATCGCCTCCTGACCTTCCTTGCGCCTGCAGAACATCGCCACATAATCAGAGCGCGGAGTCAGTGAAAGGCCATAACCGGTAATCACTTCGGAAGCACATTTGAGTGCGTCTCCATAGTTCCCCATGTAGAGATGGATCCTGGCCATCAATGCTTTGCAGGCGGCAGGAGACGCATAGAAACATCCTTTGCTCCATCCGTCGGAGAACATCTCCAACGCAGTTTCGAGATCTCCAAGAATCTGTCTATAAGTGCTTGCGGCAGAACTTCTTGCGATTTCATCCTTGACATCAGGGATTTTGGTCATCACGGCTGTTCCGAGGTGCGAGGCATCGTTGCTGTAAGTGTAGGTCTGTCCATAAGCGAGGCAAAGATCCAGATGCAGCAAGGCTCTCAGAAAATATGCCTGGGCTATGTAGTTGCGGACAGTCGCGGTCTGCTGCGGGAAGCGCTCGGAGACAGATGGCCCATACTGGATCACCTCATTGGCATTGGCGATAATCTCATAGCCGTTCTTCCAGATGTATCCAACCGCCGTAGTCTCCTCACTTTCGTCCGAAATAAAGTCGAACTGCTGTCTCCATTCGGATGTTCCTGACTGGAAACGTACAAGATCGCCTGTCACTTCCGGGTACAGAACCATGTAGGAGTCATAGAACTTGTAAGTAAGCCCATAAGTGCCTGACACCGCAGCCTCCAATGCGTAAATGTCAGAGTAAAAATTCTTTATGGAAGTCTTGCCGGTCTTTTCCACCTCCAGAAAATGACAAGAGGCCAGAAGCGGAAGCATCGACAGGAAGGCAAGTATATTCTTTATTATTCTCATTCTCGGATTATTGTTAAATGTACTAAAAACCGATGTTGACACCGAGTGTCAATGTCCTTGTCCGCGGATAGCCATACATCATGGTCTTGTAAGAGTTCAGGCCGCTTTTCTGATCAGGCGTGAATATGTAGAGATTGTCGATCACCATGGATGCGGACGCACTCTTCAGGTGCATTCTGGCAAGCAGTTTCTCAGGAAGGTTGTACGTCACTGAGACATTGCTCAAATCGAAGTTGGTTCTGTTGTAGATGAATCTTGTGGAGTTCATCGTCGATTTCGATGAAAGCTGTGACACTTTCGGGAACTTGGAAGGAACCCCAGGAGTAGTCCATCTATATTTGTAGACCTCCACGGCCTGGTTTGCACTTATGATGTCATAGCCGTCCTTAAAGTAGATGCTTGCATAGGTTGGCAATGCGTAACCGCCTATCAGATAATTGATCTGGAACGAGAAAGTCCAGTTCTTCCAGCTGAGGTTGTTCACCAGACCTCCGCTCAGAATCGGTGTTCTGCTTTTATAAGGAACCCTGTTGGCGGTACTGTAAGTGCGGGTGATGTTTCCGTTCTTGTCATACCACATCGGAGAGCCGTCGCTTGGATCCACGCCAGCCCAGCGCACAAGATTCCATGTCTGGGAATCGTAACCTTCCATCCACGCGTAAGATCCGAAACTGGTCGGAACCCCGTTGTACAATTCGAGAATCTTGTTCGAGTTATGCGCGATGTTGAAATTCGTCGTCCATGTGAAGTTCCTGCGGGCGAAATTCGTGCTTGAAAGGCTCAGCTCAACTCCGCTGTTCCTCATCCTTCCGATGTTGGAAGAAACTCTGTCTGAGGATAGTACACGTGAAACGTAGATTTTGCTCAGCATGTCACTGGTGACATTGTTGTAGTACTCTAGTTCGATGTCGATTATCTTTCTGAGTTCGAGACGAACACCGGCATTGATCATCCTGGTCTTCTCCCATGAGAGGCCAGGGTTTGGTATGGAGCCGATTATGGCTCCGGTGCCGCCGGCGTAGGAGTAACTGCTGCCATAGACGTAGGTGCCGTCTGCTCCGGATGTGTCCACACGGGAGTTTCCTGTAAATCCGAACGAGGCCTTGAGTTTCAGCATCTTTATCAGTTCGTTGCGGAAGAAATCCTCTTTGTGGACATTCCATGACAGGCCGGCTGACCAGAAGTTGGACCATCTGGAGTACTCGCCGAAGTCGGAGTTGCCGTCACGTCTGATGTTGAATGAAGCGTAATACCTTGAGTCGTAGGAATATACCGCCCTTCCGAGGAAGGACATCTTGCGTTCGATGTTCGCCGAGCTATAGCCCTTCCTGGAGGCCTCGTCCGCATATCCTACCTCTTGAATGTTATCGTTCATGAATCCGCTGCCTGTAGCGTACAGGGTCTGATACTTAACCTGTCTGAACTCGACGCCGGCATAGGCGCTGACGTTATGTCTGTCAGCGAATCTCTTGTCGTAATTGAGCCGTTCGACATTAGTCCAGTTCATGTATGACGCGTCAGCCCTGCGGGAACTGCCTTTCGGATTTCCCGCCGAGTCCATTCCGCTCAGAGTCGTCCGTGAATAATAAATGTCCTCGTGACTGTGGGTGTAATCAATGGCATACTGCGAGGTGAACTTCAGTCCGTCGAATATTTTAGCCTCTACTGAAAAATTAGCGGAGGTCATCACTGAACGCTGTGTGTTGGTGTTGGCCTCACGGGCAGGCACCTCGTTCTTTGTGAACTTACGCATGACCCATCCGCCGGAGGCCTCGTCATACACCTTATTATAGAGCCTGAACGACCCGTCACTCAAGTACGGCTCAAAGATCGGAAGGGTTTCAAGAAAGCCTCTGTACAGAGGGAAAAGATTGTTGGTGTTGTAGGACGCTGAGAGCTGAGCGTTGAATCTCAGCCATTTGGTGAAATCGTAGGAATTTCTGGTCCTGAAGGAGAAGCGCTGCTGGCTGTCACTTTTTACAGTGTTGTCTGTCTTGTAGTAAGAGCCTGTCACATAATTAGAGGTCTTCTTCGTGCCGCTGGTGAGGGATAGGTCGGCGTAGAGATTGGTGCCGACTCCTAAATATTCTTTTGACCAGTCAGTGTCCGTCGTGGAGTAAGAATTATAGTCGTTATCCTGATAGGGGAATGTCTTAAGACTGTTTCCCGCATTGGTCCAGGCCTCTTTTGCGACTGCAAGGTACTGCTCCTGGCTCATCATTCGGAACTCCGTGCTTTTATCTATGGTCGCCACGCCGAAGTTGACTCTCGCGCTTATTGCGAGAGGCTTGTTGTTGGAGCCGGATTTCGTGGTCACGAGAATGACACCGTTGGAGCCGTCCGCACCGTAAATGGTCACTTGGTCAGCATCCTTCAGAACCGTAATGGACTCTATGTCATCAGGATTCAGGTATGACAACGGCGAGACGGTGTAAGATGTTCCCGCCATCTGATTAGTCCTGCCTCCTGTGTAGACAGGCACTCCGTCGATGACCCAGAGAGGTTCGTTCGAAGCACTCAAGGACGCTTCTCCCCTGATTCGGGTTTCATACCGGCTTCTGGTCGTGCCGGCGGCGTCAGTGTTCGGCTCGATGCTCATACCCGGAACCAGTCCGGTCAGGAGGTTGTCAATGCGGGCTTTCGGTTTGTCTTTCAGCTGGTCCGCGTTTACCTGAAACGCGCTTCCGATCAAGTCTTCACGGCTTTGCTTCGTTCCATAGGCACCGATGATCACCGAGCCGTCCAGCTCGTTATCCTCCTCAAGGCGGACGTTCAATGTTCTCTGTCCACTGACGGTTATTTCCTTTGTGCGCATGCCAAGGTATTGGAATACAAGAGTATAAGATTCCCCTTCGGCGGGAGCCTTGATGCTGTAATACCCGTCAATGTCAGCGGATGTCCCGATTCTTGTGCCTTTAATGATCACGCTGGCCCCAGCCAACGGCTCTCCGTCGGCAGTGGTGATTTTTCCCGTGACTTTATCGGTGATTTTGTCAGAGGATGTCTTGGTCTGATAGGTGTCACGGCTCCTCCTGTCGGTTCCCGCCGCCTGGATGTCCGGGGAGGGAAACGATAAACATAAGACAATCAGAAGTATCTGACTGTATAATACTTGCAAAGTCCATTTCATACACTGCCAAATATAGTAATAATTCTAAAAAAAGAGCGGGCTTTGTCCGGAAAATCCGGATTTTCGTTGTCCTGGCGAGGTTTTAAGAACCGCTTATTTCTCAGTGAGTTCGATGGCGACACCGCCGCCTCTGGCCATGAAGACAGGGATCACGCTTTCGGAAGTCACTTCCTGTTCGGTAATCGTGTAGGCCTGCGGATTCTTCTGGTAGTCGGCATCGGGAGCGTCGGCATAGATCTTGGCCACATAGGTCTTTCCCGGATCCAGGAAGTTCATCGGGACATCCAAAGTCCTGCTGTTCTCGTCAGTGACACCACCGACAAACCATTGGCCTGATTTCTTGGCCTTGCGGGCGACAACAATGTAGTCACCAGGCTCGGCGAGGAGATATTTGCTCTTCTGCCAGTCCACGGCGACATTCTTGATGAACTGGAACGCGTCGGCAAACCGGTCATAATGCTCAGGAAAGTCGGCGGCCATCTGGAGAGGGGAGTACATCGTCAGATAAAGTGCAAGCTGGTTCGCGATGGTGGCGTTGACCTTGGATGTGTTCGAGCAGAATCTGGAAAGATCCATCTCGAATATTCCCGGGGTGAAATCCATCGGGCCGCCATTGAGTCTTGTGAACGGAAGGACGGTCACGTGCATTGGCTGGGTTCCGCCGAATGCCTGATACTCAGTACCTCTGGCGCTCTCGTTGCCGACGAGGTTAGGATAGGTGCGGCAAAGGCCGGTCGGACGGACAGCCTCATGGGCATTGACCATGATGTGGTGCTTCGCGGCCTCCTTGACGGCATAAAGATAGTGATTGACCAGCCACTGACCGTAGTGATGCTCTCCAAGAGGCAGAATGTCACCGACATAGCCACTCTTCACGGCATCGTAGCCATACTTTTCCATAAGACTGTAGGCGGCATCCATGTGTCTTTCATAATTACGCACGGAAGAAGAGGTCTCGTGATGCATGAGAAGCTTGACACCCTTCGAATGGGCATAGTCATTCAGAGCCTTGATGTCGAAATCAGGGTACGGTGTCACGAAATCGAACACATAGTCCTTGTTACAGTTAGCCCAATCCTCCCAGCCGACATTCCAGCCCTCCACAAGCACCTCGTCGAAACCGTGCCTGGCCGCGAAGTCAATGTACTTGCGGACATTCTCGTTATTGGCCGAGTGCCTGCCGTTCGGCTTGGCGGAGGCGTAGTCGGTGACACCGAGATGAACCGAGGAGAAGTCGTCCGTGTAGGCCCAGGAGCCTTTACCGGTGATCATCTCCCACCAGACACCCACATATTTCACGGGATGAATCCACGAGACGTCGTCGTAGGCACAAGGCTCGTTGAGATTCAGCACCAGCCTTGACTCCAGCTGCCTGCATGCGTCATCCACCACCTGGACAGTTCTCCAAGGACTCTTGCAAGGAGTCTGAAGACGCCCGCGCCAACCCTGCGCGTCAGGTGTAAGCTCGGTTCTGAAGGTCAGAGTCGAAGGATCCAGATTCAGACTCATGCATGAATAATCAACCAATGCGGCCTCATGAATATTCACGTACAACCCTTCGTCGGTCTTCATCTGGAGGGAGGTCTGCACCCCTGTCATCGAGAATGGTGTCTGTGATGAGTTCCCGCAGAACGCGCTCTCCATCCTGGACTTGATCCCGCTGAGGCGGGAGACGGTATATTCATACTCCTGGGTGTCGTAATCGCCTGGGATCCAGTACGCTGTGTAGTCTCCGCCCATGGCGAACTCCGTCAACTCATCCTTGATCACGAAATAGGTCAGTTCCTTCTGTTCCGGGAACTCGTAGCGGAAGCCGAGGCCGTCGTCGAAAAGGCGGAAGCGAATGGTCATCCTTCTGTCTGTGGCCGTTTGCACGAGATTGACAGCCAGTTCAGTATAATGATTGCGAATCTCGGATTCCTCACCCCAGACAGGGCTCCAGGTCTCGTCGAAAGAGCAGGTGTCCACGCTCTCCACCTTGAATCCGTCGTGGAAAGACCAGCACGGTTTCCCGTCCTCTTTCCGGATGCCCTTGTCCCCGAAAACCAGTTTTCCAGCCTTAAGCACACCGCGCATCTCATACCCCAGATGGCTCGGACGAAGAATGGTGGTCTCGCCGTAACTTAATGAATATGTTGGACTTCCGTCCGGTGCGATGGTGAATGTCATGGAAAGCTTCCCGTCCGGAGATTTCAATACGGAAACGTCGGAAGGCTCTGCCTGCTCTTTCTGGCCGGAGCCGCCGCAGGACAGAATCAATGTCGATGCCGCGCAAATGGCCGCACCTGCTAAAAGCAATTTCTTCAAAAGGTTCATGTCAATGATGATCTGCGTTAATCAAATTTGAATATGTAATCTCTGCCTCATACTAGGTTCCTTTTACAAATTAGCCTTGGCCTTTGCCGGCGCTATACGCTGAGAGCAAAGGCTTAACGCAAAGGTAAGTCATCCGCGCCGCAAATCCAACATATTCCTTTAAGAATATGCAGGACTTGCGGCGCTGGCGAAAGGAGGCCGAGCCTCGTCGTTTTCCTCTGGAGGCGCTATCGGTCGATGGTGATTCTGTGGGTGCCTGGCCTCAGCTGGCGGTCGGAGCAGCCGTCGATCCGTACGGTCGCGGTGGTGTTCTCCGGGATGGTGACATCAAGATGGATCTTGCGTCCGTCTTTTTTCCAGCCTGCCTTGATGAGGCCTCTGACGGAGTTGTAGGAGGCATTGGCCCACTCCAGACCCTCGACGAAATGAGGGGCGATGATGATGTGGCCGAAACCTGGGGCAAGATCGTCTTTCCTGATGCCGACGATGTCGTTCACAAGCCATGCGGAGATGTCTCCGAAGAAGATGTGGTCGAGCGACGCGTCGTTGAACCTTTGTGACAATGTCCAGGTCTCCGCAAGGGAGGTGTAGCCGTCGTGGATCCATGCGAGCCAGGACGGATGATCCTCCTTCGAGGCCATTTCGTACGCCAGGTCGGCAAGGCCATATTCAGTCAATGTCCTGAGGACGACCTTCGATCCCATCGAACCGAAGTTAAGGTGGCCGTCATTGTCCTTGACAAACTCTTCCAGCTTCGCGACAACCTTTGGAATCTCCGGACCCGGCACGACCTTGACGTACAGGGCGGCTGCCTGGCCGGTCTGCGTGCCGGAAGCATAGACTCCGGTCTCCGGGTTGTAGAACTTCTTGTTGATGGCGTTTCTCAGGCGATCCTCGTTGGCCATCAGGGTTGAGGACTCTTTGCTGAGGATGAAAGAGAACTCTTTCATTATCCTGTAGTCGTAGTAGTAGAACAGCGCGGAAGTGAACTCCGTAGGGGTCTTCGCCTCGTATGGGAGCCAGTCTCCGATTCCGTAGGACACAAGTCCGTCCGGATCCTCCCTTGCCTTAAGGTAGGCGAGGTACCTCTCGCACATCGGCCAGACCTTCTCGATGATGGTCTTGTCGCCGTAGTAAAGGTAGAGGTTGTACGGGATGATGAACATGGCCGCGTCCCAGACCGGGCCGATCCAGTCGTCGTAGCCCCAGTCGCTTGTCGGGATGATGCCGGAGATCTGCCCGCTCTCTTTCTGGTTGTCAATGAAATCGTCCAGCCATTTCTCGTAGGCGAGGATGCTGTCGTAGTTCAGCAGACCGATCTCCTGAGAGAGGTAGGCGTCCGCCGTCCAACCGTTTTTCTCCCTTTGAGGGCAGTCGGTCGGGATGGACATGAAGTTGTTGCAGTAGGTTCTTCTGGTCATGTTCCAGAGGGTGTCCAGCAGCTTGTTGGAACATTCGAATGTGCCGGCGGATTCCTGATCCGTGTAGAAGTACAGCGCATGGAGCGACTCCTTGTCCAGCTTCATCGGGACGCTGGTCTTGACCTCGGCGTAGCGGAATCCGTGGTAGGTGAAGGACGGAGTCCATTCCTCAGTGCCGCTTCCCTTGAGGATGTACTTGTCTGTCTGGAACTCGTAGCCTGGAAGAGGCTTGTAGTAGATGTTGATGTTCCCCGGCTCAAGGCTGCCGTCTTCCTTGACAAGCTCGGCATGGATGACCGACACTTCCGTGCCGGCCTCACCGCTGACGCGGAGCCTGCACACACCGGAGATGTTCTTTCCGAAATCGAATATGTACGATGTGTCTCCGAATGATCTGACGGCGACCGGCTCGATCTCTTCCGTAGGCCTGATCTGCGGCATCTTCTGGGCCACGAGCAGAGGCGACGGGTCCGGAACCTCTCTTGCTGTGCTCCACGAGGAGTCGTCGAATCCGGTCTCGTACCATCCGGCGATCTCTTTCCTGGCGTCGTAGGTGTCGCCCGAGTAGATGTTGTTGCTGATGTACGGCCCGTCGGCGGTTGTCTTCCAGGTCTTGTCGGAAGCGATCACGCTCGTGGTTCCGTCCGCATGTGTGACATGCAGCTCCAGGATGAATCTCGCCCTGCCGCGCCATCTGGCATTCTCGAAATTCCAGGTGGCCACAGGCTTTATCTCATTGTAGAACCCGTTGCCTAGCACGGCGGTGATCACGTTCTCTCCGGATCTGACCTTTCCGGTCACGTCCGTTACGGTGTAGAGATTCCTTCTGTCGTAATGGGAGTAGCCGGGATCAAGAAACGCGTCGGAGACCGGCTCGCCGTTCAGTCTTACCTCCGCGTAGGCGCACGCGCTCATGTAGACTCTCGCCGAGACTACATCCTGCCCGGCGTCGAACTCTTTCCTGAACATCGGGGCCGCCTCGAAATCCTTGTCATGGGAGTCTGTGACCCAGACCGCTTTCCAGTCAGTCCTGCCCATCAACGCGGTCCGGAACTTCGCCGGCTCCGAGACAAGAACCTTGGTGGAGTCCGCGTTCCAGGCGGAGACCTGCCAGAAATATTCATGGTCGCTTACCATCAGACCGGTGTCCTCCATCCTCGCGAACGGAACGGATGAGGTGACCGTCCCGGAACACCAGATGTCAGGGGATGACAGCTTCTCTTCCGAACTGGCTACGGCCAAAGAATAGGAGTGCTGGACAAAGCCGTCCACCCCATCGTAGATCCAGGTGAAGCGAGGCGCCTGTACGTCCACCGTCAAAGGTGACCGCTGGTACTCGCATCTTAAGTCCGTGATCGAGTTGCCGGCCTCGTTTCCCACAGAGCAGGAAAGCATTGTGGCGGCAAGGCACAAGCATGTGGTGAGAGAGAATGAAAATCGCATAACTTAATCGAATAAATTGGGTATTTTTCTTCGCAAATATAGTAAAATATTCATATATTTGCAGCTAACAAATAGTATTTTACAATGAACATTATTTCCTGTTTCAGAGGAGCCTTGCGGGCTGCCTTATGTTTGTCCGTCCTCTCGTCTTGCTCAGGGGCGGTTACGGGTTCGTCCTACGAGGTGAGGACTCCGTTGTCATCCACCGGGATAAGGCTTGAGGGGCTCGGAGTGGAGCTTGACCCTCATTTCATCTCCCAGAATGTCACCAGAAACGACGGCGCCACCCTGGAGGACTGGCGTGACATTGTTGTGCGCAGGGTGAAGATGATGGATGTTCAGAGATTCCGCGTCATGCTGCTGCCTCATTGGTGGGAGCCGGTCAATGACAATCAGGATTCCCAAGTGGCAGACATGGACAGGTTTACTTTTGATTCTGCCGAGATGAGGTCTGTCTGCGCGGTGCTTGATCTGGCTCAGGAGACGGGCGCGAGTGTGACGTTGGTGCTGTGGGGCTGCCCTGCGTGCTGCTCCTTTGTGGACGAAAGCGTTCCCTCTCACGGGCAGAGGCACTTCCTATGCGACAGGAGCGGGACGAACTGGGTGACGGCTCCGGGAGACAATGAGGAGTTTGCCGAGAACTTCTCCGTGGTTGTCAAGCATCTTATTGAGGACAAGGGCTATACCTGCATAAAGGAGGTCACTCCTTTCAACGAGCCTGACGGCAATGTCTGCGAGCCGGATCAGTACATCCAGATCGTAAAGGCTCTGGACAGGCGCTTCCGCCTGGACGGTATCCGTGACAAGGTGCGCTTCAATCTGTCTGACAACACGGACTGCCGCCGGTTCTTCCTGAAGGAGTGCGCCGACAACCTTGCCGACTATGCGGACATGTTCAACTCCCACACCTACATGTGCGGCTACGAGTCGCCGAACAGTTATGCCCTCGGATGGGAGAAGGACAACATCGATGTCGTCAGGAAGACAGGCAAGCATCATTTCGTCGGCGAGTTCGGCTCCAACCTCTGCCAGGGAGCGTCAAGGCAGAAGGACATAAATTGGTACAAGAGGGGAGTGCTGATCACCCGCAACTGTCTGAATTTTCTGAACGCCGGTGCGGTGGGCGCGAGCTATTGGTCGCTGATCGACCAGTACTACAACAGAGGCGCGTCCTACGGGGAGATGCAGCAGCTCGGCCTTTGGCGCTATAAGAAATGTGCCTATCGGGGCGCGGACGCGGAAGGCTTCGAGGAGGACTACCAGCCGAGGCCGAACTACTACGCCTACTCGCTTCTGACCCGGTTCGTCAGGAGGGGCGACGAGGTCTTCCCGCTTGACCTGCGGAATGAATATGCCGCCGGCACCGCGTTCAGGTCTGAGGACGGAAGATGGACCTATGTCTTCGCGAACGGCTCGGAGGACGATGCCGAGTTCAATCTGTTCAACGTCAATGACGTGAATCTCGGCGATTGTGATGTCTACAGGTACACAGAGGCCGGTCTGCCGGATGATGATTCGATGATCTCGCCTTGCGGTGTCCTCAGGTCTTCGGGGAAGAGCTACAAGGTCTCCGTCCCTGCCCAGAGTGTCTTGCTCCTTGAACAAAAATATTCAGAATAATGAAAAAGTTGATCTTACTGGCGGCATTGTTGCTGTCGCCGCTGTCCATGCTGTCGCAGAACGCAACCATCGAGCATCCTTGGAAGGGGGCGAGAGTGGCTTTTATCGGTGATTCGATAACAGATCCCGGCGCGGTGCCGGACAATCATGACTGGACCGGACGGGATGACATCCATTATTGGGGCTATCTCCAGAAGTGGCTGGGGATCAGACCTTTCGTGTATGGTGTCAGCGGGCGGCAATGGAATGATGTCGTCAATCAGGCGGAACAGTTGAGGAAGGAACACGGTGACGATTTCGACGCCATCACGATATTTCTTGGCACAAATGACTTCATCGGCGACGTTCCTTTGGGGGAATGGTACGAGCGGACGCTCAAGACCACGAAGGCGGCGATGGGGTACCCTGCGAGGGAATATGAATGGCTCGCCAGAACCCCGGTGATGGACAATACGACATTGAGGGGACGCATCAACATAGCTGTCAGCACATTGAAGAGTATGTTCCCGCAGAAGCAGATCGTCATCCTCACCCCTATCCACAGGGCCTTCGCCACCTTCGGCGCGGAGAATGTCCAGCCGGACGAGTCTTTCCCGAACAAGATCGGGATCTATTTCCTTGAATATGTCAACGCGGTCAAGGAGGCGGGAAATGTGTGGGGAATCCCTGTCGTGGATCTGAATTCCCTGTGCGGCATCAATCCGATGATCGAGGAACAGGTGCTCTATTTCGGCAACAGCGAGACCGACAGGCTCCACCCTAACGCAAAAGGACATGAGCGCCTTGCAAGAACGCTCATGTACCAGTTGCTTACGTTGCCGTGCAGGTTTTAGGACGGAGTCCTTCTACTCCGGCTTGATCTCCTTGAACTTGTTGTTGTACCTTCTCATGAAGCCGAAGGCCATGTTGCCATATTCAGTGCCGGCCTTGAAGCTCCATTCGATGTCTCCTTTCAGGGCGTAGTTCCAGATCAGTGACAGCTGGACTTTCTGAGAAAGGTGCATTGAGTAGTGTCTTTTGACGATCGTCGAGTCACCGTTGGCAGTCTTCGGCCCGGTGAACTCGCCGATGTAGTAGGCCTTGCCCAATGTGGCCGCCGCCTCCTTGGCCTTCGCCACCTGATAGGAAAGGTTCAGTTCCCCAAGATCCGAGAAGACCCGTGGCTCATCGTAGACATGTTCCGACATTCCGTTCATCGGCTTTGGCGTCATCACTCCTGTGATCTCGACATATTGCTTGAATGAGTCGGTTGCCCAGGACTTGTTGTGCGCCAGGTTCCACTGTGCGTTGCGCATGACGCTGTGTCCGCTGAGTATCAGGCGGTCCTGCGGGTCGAGCGAGGCGACGGTCTCCGCGAATCCTTTGCATGCGGTCTCTACCGCTGCCGCCGGAAATTCCGCGTAGCCTGCGTTGTCGATGTCGGCCCCGAGGTTGAACTCATTGCCGAACTCCCAGGCTGCGAGACATTTGTGATCCTTCAGCGTGTTGACGATGTCCTTTGTGTAGTCGATCATCAGCTTGTAGGTCTTGCTGGATGTGTTGCCCCAAGCCTTGATCTCCTCTCCGCAGTATTCAGGGAAGCATTCCTTGTTCCAGAAGACCGACGGGATGAGAAGGATGTGCCTCTGGTCGCACAGGTCGGCCAGTTTCTTGAGATTCGACAGAAACTGCTCCTTCTGTTCTGTGTAGTAATGCATCTGGCTCGCATAGAAAGGACTGCAACTGAAGCGTACAATCGGAACCTGCTCTTCCTCAAGGACTTTGACGGTTCTCTCCATCATGGCGGTCCCCATCCTGTCCGCTTCGTGGCATTGGACGAAGAGGTTGTAGCAGTTGACTCCCGTGACGTAAAGAAGCTCTCCGCCAAGGGTCATCCTTGGCTTGCCGAACTTCGTCGAACCAAGCTGTAGTCCTAATTTGCCGGAATAGCTGTCTTCCCAGTAGACCTCAGGGGCGTAAGGGGCGGTTTTTTCGATTTCCTTTTCATCGCTGTCCTTCTGGCAGGCTGACACCGCGAACGCGAGAGTGATGACCGATAGTGTGAGGATTACTTTTTTCATAATAAAGAAGATAAGAGGAAGCCGGCAGGTTTCCCTGATCCGGCTTCCAACACAACCAATATTAAATTATTTAGAGAATCTTACGCAACGTACAGGGTGTCCGGTCGCGCGGTCATAGTTGTCGTAGGCATCGTCTGTTCCGCGCAGTCTGAACGCATTTTCAGGATTGCCCCAGGATGTCGAGCAAGACCAGAGTCCGCAGAAGCCTTCCTGATTAAACCAACCGTAACCGCCGGAGTAGAGGAATCCGCTGGCCGGAATCTTCAGCTGGCCGTTGAACAACGTGATGAAGGAACCCTGGTTGGATGCGCCGGCTCCGAGGCCTGCCGCAAGTGCGTTTGCCGTGCAGACTGAATAACCCGCAGGGCAAGGGTCGTAGATGGTCTTGATGGAAGACTTGGCCGCAAGACCGTCAGCTTCGAAGTTCACACCCCAAAGGTATCTTTGCGGAGCCTCAAGCAGCCAGTCATTGTTGCGGCTGGATGCCCTGATGTAAGTGTCCGGATGTGCCACTGAGTATTCAACTGTGTTCTTGACGTTTTCATCGTCATTGGCCCCGCCGGCGACAGGATGGAATTTGCCTTCTCCCTTTCCGCTGTCGAACTCGATGATTGATGAGAATGGATCCTTTCTGCCCCACTGGAAGTAGAGTCCATGATCATCGACTGACTTCGCTCCGAGGTTTCTGTCCATGAAGTCCCATTCTCCGAGATGCAGGTCTTTTATCTTGCCTGTACTCCAGATGTTCCAGCTCCAAATCACGTTTCCTGCCTCGTCTGTCGCGGCGATGACGGCGTTGCCGTCCTTGCCGGAGCATGCGAAGTAGATCTTGCCGTTCTCGTAGGAGACACCGGTGATGAGTCCGCTGACTTCTTCCCAGACGAGTTTGGCTCCGGCAGGAGAGAGTGTCGCTGACTGATCCTTGAATGTAGGATGGATACCGGCCTGTCCGTTGCCTTTGACCGTGGCGTCAAAGTAGTAGCCTCCGCCGGATGTGATCATGTAGCAGTTGGCCCTTTCTGTCTCATCTTCATTGATGTCGGAGTAGAGTACGAACTGTTGACGTGAGATGTTGAGTACTCTGGCTTTGGTGATCTTTTTCGGCCCGGCCACGTCGATGAAGTTGAGTGCTCCGTCGGCGGACTGTACCTTGATGCTGAATCCCTCATCGTAGTTGCCGTAAGGCAGGAACACCACGAAATCCTTCGCCACTTGCGTCAGCTGTATGCCGCCATCACAATCGATGACCGTGGTAGAGGAGCCACCACTCATCTGTACAGAGATCACACCTTCATTGTCAGCAGTGACCATCATGTCTCCGTTGATGATCTCACCGCCTTTGGCTGTGATTTCGACCTTGCTTATGACCACCTCCCCCGTGAGTTTCACGGATACACCTCCGAGAGGAGCCACGAATGACAGATTGTCGCTCTTTTTCTTGTCGGTAACCGCCACCAGCGGACAGACTCCTGCGTCGTAGACTCCTGCTTTGGAGAAATGGATTGTTGAAGGAACGACTGTCCTGATGGTGGCGACTCCATCCGTCATGGTGACAGTGGATCCTTCATAATAAGGAGACACTGCCACAGTGCCGCTGATGGTGGCGCCGTCGTTCCCGCCATCAGATTTGAATTTCCCGTTTCTGGAATCGGCGCCAGAAGACAATCTGTATTTCTCGTTTGCCTTCGAACTGTTGAAAAGTCCGAAAGTCGCGCCTTCGCCCCAGTACAGGGCGTTTGATCCGTCCATATATTCCTCGACGATCTTAGCCTTGACGGAGCCTTTCCCGAAGAGTCCGCCGTCCTTGGTGCAGGACATTGTCGCACAGACAGCCGCTGTTATAGTGAGTATAGATAGTAACTTTCTCATGTTTAATATGTTTTATGATTATTCAGATGCTAGTATCCCGGGTTCTCCACGATGTTCGGGTTGAGCGCCACGGTACCGTCACCGATCGGCATGTAGTAGTTGTTTGCCGGGAACTGAGGATCCTGGATCCTGTCGTCGATCCTTTCCTTAAGCTCAAGCCAGAACCTTGGTGTTCCCTGTTTGTAGGATTCCCAGTCAAGAAGGTAGTTCAGTCCGGTGTGAGGGCCGTTAAGCTCTGCCTCGGCCTCTCTCCAGCGGCGGAGATCCCAGTAGCGGTGATCCTCGAAGCAAAGCTCAAGCTTGCGCTCGCGGTGAAGGCTCTCCCTGTCGATGCTCTTGAGCTCGTCGGCTCCGGCGCGGTTCCTGATCTGGTTGACCGCGTCAAGCGCCTCGGCCTTGTTTCCGAGCTCGAACTGTGCCTCGGCATAGTTCAGCAGAACCTCGGCGTACCGGAAGATCTCGTAGTCGGTTGTGGAATAGATGAACCACGTCATGTTGTCTGCCTCTGGGTCGAGGTATTTGCGGATTCCGAAGCCGGTGTGGAGGTTTCCCTGGTCGCGGAACTCGTTCATCTGGTCTCCGTAGCACATCACTCCTTCGTAGGCCGGTGTGGTCACGTTGTGGAACACGCTGCCGTCAGCAAGGCGGATGCCGTTGTACATGCTGATGGTGTTCTCCCCGAACACATCCCCTCCGACCGCTCCAGGCCATTCCGAACCGTTCGTCCAGAACCAGGCCTCAAGCCTTGGGTCTCTCTTGCCGATGAACTCTTCCATGCTCCAGGTGTGGGACTCCAATTCGGCTTTGTCAATCTTTCCTGATGTACCGTCGATGAAATCAAAATCCTCCACGAAATCATAGTATGGAAGCGAGTACTGTCCTACTGACCAGGCGTTTGGCTTAGGGCAGTTGCAGATGTCCCAGGACCATCTGTACTGTGTGCCTCCCTTGCCTTGATGGCGCTTCACCATGATGGCCTCGGAGTTATCCTTCACGAGGAATATGTCTCTGAGCGCCTCGACCTTGGACTGCCCTGCCGTTCCTTTGTAAAGAGAATAGCCACACTCGGTCATCACTCTCTTGGCTGCGTCGGCGGCGATCTGGTAGTAGTTCTTCGTTGTTCCCTGAGGGATGCCGTTCAGTCCGTCGAGGGCGACCTTGCCGAACTGCTGGATGCTTCCGGCGTAGAGGGCGACTCTGCTCAGCAATGTCAAGGCCGCTCCCTTGCCCGCTCTACCGGCCTCGGGTTTCGCCTCCAGTCTGTCGGCGATGTCCGTCAGCTCATCGATGATGAAGTCGTAGCTTTCCTGCTCGGTGGAGCGTTTAGGGAACATCTCCTCGTCAGGAGCGTCAATGGAGGTCTCTTTGGTGATGATCGGAACTCCGCCGTAACGCTTCACCATGGCGAAATAGTTGAATGCCCTGAGGAATCTGGCCTCGGCCTTACGCACCGGCGCGTTGCTGGCAGGGGAGTCCTCGATGTTGTCGATGAAGTGGTTGAGCTGGCGGTTGAGGTAGTAGCCGTTGTTCCACCAGCGCATGGTCGTACCGTTGGACTGGAAGCCGTACTTCTTGACTCCGAGATAGTTGGCCTGGGCACCACGGCCGCTGTACTTGCACTCGTCGCTGATCGTGTTCGCGTGTATCGGGCCTTCTCCTTCCGCCGAGACACCAAGATTGTAACCCCAGTTGGAGGAAGAGGAGAACTCGACATTGACTGGAGAGTTGCCGTAAAGGGCCACGGCATCGTTGATCATGAACGCGCTCATCGCGTAGAGATCGGCCAGGTGGCTGTCGATCAGGAATTCATCCTGCCACACCTGTGCGTCCGTGTACCTGTTGGTCGGGGTCTGTTCGAGGTAGTCTGAACAAGCTGTGCCCAGAATCATTGCTGACAACAGCAGACTGTATGTTATCTTTTTCATATTCGTAAAACTTAAAGGACAATATTCAAACCTGCGCTTATCGTGTATTGCTGAGGGTAGGAGTATCCGACGGTGGCGCCGGCCTCAGGATCCACTTTGTACTTTGACACAGTGCTGAGTGTGAAGAGGTTCATTCCCGCCACATAGATCCTGCACTTCTGGAGTCCGATTTTCTTGACAATCTTGGAAGGGATGCTGTAGCCGAACGATGCGTTCTTGAGCCTGAGGTAGGCGACATCGCGGTACATGAAGTCGGAAGCCCATCCGTTGATGGCCGCTCCGTTTGGCCTGGCCACGAGAGCGTTCGGGTCGGCGTTGTGGACCGGATCATAGTAAAGGTCGCAGTAGCTTGCCGTGTTTGTGTCGTAGTAGACCGCAAGGGTGTAGCCCCACGCGCCCTGGAACAGGAGTGAAAGGTCGAAGCCCTTGTAGCCAAGGTTGAAGTTCCATCCTGTCATCCAGTGAGGAGTGCTGCCCTTGCCGATCTCAACCTGGTCTTTCCAGTTGATCACGCCGTCATTGTTCACGTCCACCAGTCTGACGTCACCTGCCGCAAGGGTGGAGTTGTCGTTGTTCAGCTCGTCAATCGTGACACCCCAGTTGTCGACGGCTTCCTGGCTCTCGAACAGACCGTCGGTCTTGTAGCCGATTTGTCTGTCGATCCAATGTCCCTCTCTGAAATAGAGCCTCTTGCGGTCAGGGTCGGTCTCTTCTGCCTGGTCGTAGTAGCTCCACTTGGATCTGTTCCAGGAGATGTTCGCGTTGACATCGTAGGTGAAGTCGCTGATCGATCCGGATGTTCCAAGTCTCAGTTCGAAGCCACGGCTTCTGATCGAGTTCAGGTTCTCCTGAGGAAGTTTCGCCCCGAAGGTGTTCGGGAGAGATGATGACCTGTAGCCAGGGATTCCTGTGCGGTCTCTCTGGAACATGTCGAACTCTCCGTAGAGCTTACGTCCGAAGAACGAGAAATCCAGACCGAAGTTGTAGATGGCCATCTTCTCCCATGAGAGAAGCTCGTTGGCCATACCCGTGGCTGCAAGTCCCATGGAAGTGCTCTCTCCGAATGTGTACGGAGCGTCGTAGGTGTAGCCGGTCAGGTAGTTGAAGTCTGCGACGGCATCGTAGCCGGAGGTACCGTAGCTGGCGCGGATTTTCAGATTGTCCACAGCGCTCACCGAGCTGAGGAAATCCTCTCTGGCGATGTTCCATCCAGCGGATATGCTAGGGAACCAGCCCCACCTGTACTTCTTGGCGAACCGTGATGAGGCGTCACCTCGTACGGTTGCCTCCACCATGTACTTGTCGCGGTAGTTGTAGTCGAGTCGTCCGATGACCGACACGCGGCCATAGTTGCTGCTTCCGGATCCGTTGACCGCCGTCTCAGCGTCACCCGCCACCATCTCTTCGATGATCGTGGTCTTGAAGTCCTGAACCTTAGTGTAGAAGTTCTTGTTGTGGTTGATCGTGGTCTCGAACATAGCGAGTCCGCTGACGTGGTGTCCGTTGAAGTCACGGTTGTAGTTCAATGAATATTGCTGCACGAGATTCGTCCCTTGGCCGTGATCCTCACGCAGTGAGCTTGGCTCGACCGACTGGCCGGCGAAGCCATAGAAGTCGGCTCCGGCCTCGTAGGTGTAGAACGAACCGCGCTTGTGCATCCATTTAAGGAATGAGCTGTTGTAGACGTACATGATGTTCGCCTTGGCCTTGAGCCCTTCAACGTATTTCGAATTGTACTCGGCGAAGCCCGTGAACTTCATGTTGTTGTTCTGAAGATCGTAGTAGCCTGAGTTGTCGATGTTCACGGCCCAGATCGGCGAACCGTTCTGCATGTTGGCGTAGGACAGCTTGCTCTTGTCAGGGAGTGACAGAGGGTAGCGAGGGTCCGCTGAGTAGATTATGCCCTGCCAGAAGTTCGCTCCGTCCTGGTAGAGGTCACCGCCGCTCGGGTAGTCCTTGTCGTCCTTCATGTATTGCATGTTCATGCCGACATTGATCCTGTCGCTCACCTTCGTGCTGAAGTTGACCTGGAAGTTGTACCTGTCGTAGTGTCCGCTGTTCGGCTTGAACTGAAGTTCCTGCCGGTTGTAGCCGAAGTAGCCGTAGTACTTTGTCTTTTCGGAACCTCCTGAGACAGAGATGTTATGATTCTGCTGAGGAGCGTACTTGCGGATGACGGCGCTGTACCAGTCCGTGTTCAGATACTCCGGATTTGTTCCGAGTTTGAAGAGTTCCAACTCCTCTTCAAGGTAAGGCTTGCGTTCTTCCACTCCGCCGCCGTTCATGTAGATGTCGTTCTGGAAAAGGGCTCTCTGGAACGAGTTGGCCGGACGTGTGGTCACGGTGTTGCCCTGAAGGGAGACTGATGAGTTCACAGAGATTGTAGGAGCCTGGTTGGTGCCGGTCTTCGTGGTCACGAGGATCACACCGTTACCTGCTCTCGCACCGTAGATCGAGCCGCTTCCGTCCTTTAGGATCGACACGCTCTCGATCTGGTTCGGATCCACCCTTGTAAGGTCGCCCTCGACACCGTCGATGATCACGAGAGGGGAGCCGAAGCCTCGGATGTTCAGTGAGGCGTTGTCCTGTCCAGGAAGACCGGAAACCTGCTTGGAGACAAGTCCCGGAAGCTGTCCGGCAAGTGTGTGCGAGGTGTTGGTGGCCGGAGCCGTGGTCAGTTTTTCAGTGTTGATCTGCGAGACGCTTCCCGTGATCGTGGCCACGCGCTTGGTACCGTAACCCACGACAACGGTCTCGTCAAGGAACAGATTGTCCTGCGAGAGAGTGATCGTCATCTGCCCTGAGGCCGCGACAGTCTTTGTGGCGTAGCCGATGCATGTGATCTCAAGGCTTGCCCCCGCCTTGACGGAGATTGTGAATTGTCCGTTGGAGTCTGCCATCGCTCCATTGTTGGTTCCTTTTTCAACAATGTAAGCTCCGACTACTGGATTGTTCTCCGCATCGACCACCACGCCTTTGACAACGAGGTCTTGTTGAGGGATGGTCGCAGCAGCAGATTGCAATGCCGTGGGCAGTTGTATGACCGCCAATAGCAAAAAGCAAATACAGGATTTGAGGATTTTTTCCATACGCCTTTGTTGTTATGTTAATGATGTTATGTTGTGATTAATCGATTAAACATGTGGTTAAATGTAAATCCACGACAATAACAACAGTATCTACGTGGAAATTAACGTTGCAAATGTATTAATAATAATAAACCGATTAACTTTGATTTCTGACAAAGTGCTTTGAAAATTGATAAAACTTAGCCTTCGAAAACAGGCTTTAGATCTCGACAATCTTGCCTTCGAAGACTTTCTGGATGGTATAAGGGGTGCCGTTGATCCTGTTTATCAAGATGTTGACTACTTCCTTTCCCATGCTCGGGATTGGTTGCTCGACGTAGAGCATAGGGAAATCGACCAAAGCGAGCGCGTCGGTCTTGTCAAAGCATGCCACCCTGACCTTTCCTCTGAAGTCGATTTCTTTGTGCCGGAGGTGTTTCATGGCTGTGAAGAACAGCTCATGTGACTGGAAAATCACCGCGTCTGCGGTTGAGGAGCCGATGAACAAGTCTTCAATCGCTTGCTCAATGTCCTCTGACTCAGATGAGTAGTTGATGTTCTTGACTAATTCCGGATGGAGTTTCCCATTGTCCTCAAGAGCCTTGATGTAGCCTTCAAGTCTGCCGTTCAACGCGCTGGTCTTGTGCTTGAGCATGGCGATTCTCTTCCGTCCCGAAGACAGGAGTCTTACCGTAAGGTCGTACGACGCCTTGAAATTGTCCAGAATGACATAGCTTGCGTCCACGCCCGGAATGAAGCGGTCCACCTGAACGAAAGGAATATTCATCGCCATGATCTGCTTCGCGACGTGCTGGCTGTTGTTGGTCGGCACCATGATGATGCCGTCCACCTGACGGTTGGCCAGAAGATGAAGGCCGTTCAGCATCTGGTCAGGATCCTCGTTCGAGTTGGTCACGATTGTTGAATAGCCCATTGAAATTGCTTGCTGCTGAATATGATAGACCAACTCTCCGAAGAACTCGTTGGAGATGTCGGCAACGATGACCCCAAGGGTTTTGGTCAGACCGGTGCGGAGTCCTCTGGCCAGTTCGTTCGGAGTGTAGTTCAACTCCTTGGCTGCCTGTATGATCCTGTTTGTCAAAGATTCGCTTATGCGCTTGTCCTTAGCCTTGCCGCTGAGAACGAGGGAGACGGCGCATCTTGAGACTCCGACCTTGTCGGCAATATCCTGCATTGAAGCCTTTTTCATCAACTAATCGATTAACTGTGTACTAAGTTGTTATATGAGCCTGTTCGGCTGCAAGTTCAAGTAACAGGGCTTGTGGCCGCTGTTCGCTGCCGGATGGCAGTTCAAACATAGTCATAAAAAAGATATTTGCCTAATTTTTATGCATATTTTTGCAAATTGAAAATTAATGCCTAAATTTAACCGATTAACTTGAAGAGTTAGCGAGATTATTCTTATATATTATATTATGCAGAAGTCAAATTCCAAATTTGCAGTCCTGCCCGTAATGTTCGGCTTTTTCATTATGGGATTCGTGGACATCGTGGGCGTGGCGACCAGCTATGTGAAGGCTGATTTCGCCGGCATGGACGACAAGGTGTCCGGGCTGATCTCCTTGTCTTGCTTCCTTTGGTTCCTCATTCTGTCCATCCCGACAGGAATGCTGATGAACAGGATCGGACGTAAGAAGACCGTGGTTGTCAGTTTCGCCATCACCGCATTGGCCATGCTTATTCCTGTCCTGAAATATGACTTTGCCTTTGTGCTTGTCGCGTTTGCCATGCTTGGTATCGGCAACACGATGCTTCAGGTGGCGCTCAATCCTCTGGTGACCAATGTGGTGTCGGCGGAAAAGCTGACCGGGACGATCACTTTGGGGCAGTTCATCAAGGCCATGAGTTCGTTCCTCGGGCCTATCCTTGCCGCGATGTTCGCGGGCAGTGTCTGGGGCTGGAAGGCGATCTTCCCTGTCTATGCCGCCGTGACCGTCCTTGCGATGGCATGGCTCGCGGTTTCTCCTATTCAGGAGCAGTTGATAGAGAAGTCGGAGATAACATTCGCGAGAACGTTCTCGTTGCTGAGGGACAAGTACATCGTCCTCTTCTTCATCGGCATCCTTGTTCTTGTCGGTGTGGATGTCGGGATGGGTGTCACGTTTCCTAAGCTGCTGCAGGAGAGATGCTCCCTGCCTTTGGAGAAAGCCGGGATGGGCAACAGTGTCTACTTCCTCGCCAGGACGGTCGGCGCTTTCCTCGGCGGCGTTGTCTTGATGAGGTTCTCCGCGAGCAAGTTCTTCACGGCCAGCTCGTGTCTGGCTCTTGTGAGCCTTGTCGGCTTGATCTTCTCAAGGAATCTGACAATGATCCTGTTCTTCGTGGCTCTTTTCGGACTTGGCTATGCCAACCTGTTCTCGATCATCTTCTCGCTCTCCATGCAGAAGATGCCTCAGAAGACGAACGAGGTGTCAGCCTTGTTGATTGTGGGCGTGAGCGGAGGAGCTGTACTGCCTCCTCTTCTGGGTGTCATCACGGACACGTTCGGCACACAGGGTTCCGCGCTCATCACCCTTGCCATTGTCTGGGTCTACATGGTGGCGCTCATTCCGTTCGTCAGGAATGTCAGACCGTCAGGAAATGAAAACTAATATATTCAGTGTGAAATGAAGCATCGCTTGTCAACATTGATCCTTACAGCGATAGTGTCGCTTGTATGGGCCTTGCCGCTGTCGGCGGAAAGTGTCTCGTTGAACGGGACTTGGACTTTGGACTATTGGGAGCAGAAAAGGATCCCGGTTGTCTCGCCGAAAGGCATGCAGGGTGTCGAGTATGAGACCATCAAGGCGGAAGTGCCTGGAAATGTGGAGCTTGACCTGCTGGCCGCCGGCCTTGTGGAGAATCCAGAGATAGGGAGCAATGTGTACCTGCTCAGGCCTTACGAGGGCTGCCAGTGGCGTTATAGCAGAAAATTCGTCTCTCCGGAGCGCTCGGACGAGGACGAGGTGGCGATCCACTTCGGCGGCATTGACTGCTATGCCGAAATCTACCTGAACGGCAGGCATATCGGCAGCGCGTCAAACATGCTGATTGATTATGAATATGATGTCACGGACGCGGTCGCCGCTCCCGGAGAGGAGAACCTGCTTGAGGTCTACATCAGGTCATCCGTGATCGAAGGACGCAGGAACGTTCCGCCTGTCATCAGCTACAATTTCGCCCAGCTGGAATCGGTCTATTCCCGGAGGGCTCCGCACACCTATGGCTGGGACATCATGCCGAGGCTTGTCAGCGCGGGTCTGTGGCGGGATGTCACACTGGAGGTCAAGCCTCCGGTCCACATTGTGGACACCCATTGGTACACCGTGGACGCCAACGTGAAGGAGAGGACCGCGTCGGTCTACCTTGACTACACCATCACGTTGCCGGTGAAGTACCAGGACGGCGCCATGACGGCGGAGATCACGATCAGCAAGGATGGTGTGGAGAAGGCAAGATGTTCAAAGAAGATCACCTCTCACGCCGCGAGGGAGATGTTCTGGTTGAGCGATGTGGACTTCTGGTGGCCGAGGGGCTACGGGGATCCCGCCTTGTACGACGCCACATTCAGGATCCTTGACCAGGATGGCAGGGAGGTGGACGCGGACAGGAAAAGCATAGGTGTCAGAACAGTCAGACTTGACATGACTCCCACGACCTCCGAGTCCGCGCCGGGTCGTTTCTGCTTCATTGTGAACGGCGAGAAAATCTATGCTCACGGCAGCAACTGGACTCCGATGGACGCTTTCCATAGCCGTGACACCAAGCATCTTGAGAGTGCCTTCGCGATCGCCAAGGATTTGAACTGCAACATGCTGAGATGCTGGGGCGGCAACGTCTACGAGGATCATGCGTTCTTTGATCTGTGCGACAGGAACGGCATCCTTGTCTGGCAGGACTTCGCGATGGGCTGCACGCTTTACCCGCAGGATCCTGATTTCCAGAAGGCCATAGCGCAGGAGGTGCGCTCGGTGGCGCTCAAGCTCCGCTCGCATCCTTCCCTGGCTCTGTGGGCGGGCAACAACGAGAACGACCAGACTCTGACGCTTGGCACCCTGAGGAACTTCCGGATGGATCCGAATGACGATGTCGTGTCAAGGGTGACCATCCCGTCGGTGCTTTACGAGGTGGATCCGACAAGACCTTACCTGCCTTCGTCTCCGTACTGGAGCGAGGAGCTTGTGGCGACTTCCTATAGCACGGAAAACATCCCGGAGGATCATCTCTGGGGACCGAGAGGCTACTACAAGGATCCGTTCTACACGGAGGCCAAGTGCATATTCGTCAGCGAGATAGGCTATCACGGCATGCCGAACAGAGAGAGTCTTGAGAAGATGTTCCCGAAGGAGTCGGTCTACCCGTGGAGCGACGTGAAGACGAGAAGGTGGAACGAGGACTGGCTGACGAAGGCCGTGAGAATATTCAAGGAATGGGGGTACACTCCGGAGAGGAACAACCTGATGATCAATCAGGTCAAGCTTTTGTTCGGCACTGTCCCGACGGATCTGGACGAGTTCATCTTTGCCTCGCAGAGTGTCCAGGCCGAGGCCATGAAGTACTTCATCGAGAAGTTCCGCGGGCATAAGTTCGAGCCGAACACCGGCATGCTTTGGTGGAACATCAGGGACGGCTGGCCTTTGATCTCGGATGCGATCGTGGATTGGTACAACAGCCCGAAGATGGCCTATTGGTTCATCAGGAACGCCCAGACCGACGTTTGCGTGCTGATCAATGACGCGGTCGATGGCGGTTACCCGCTGGTCGTGGCCAACGACACCAGATCGGATGTCTCGGGAACGGTCACCGTCACGGATGTGAAGACGGGGAATGTCGTTTTCAAAGGAAGCTATGAGGTCGCCGCCAACGGCAGGAAGGAGATCGCCTCTCTTCCTCAGAGGCAGGGTCAGGGAATATTCAAGATTTCCTACACGGGCAGGGCAGGAGAGCGGCTGGAGAACCACTATCTCTACGGCAACGCTCCGTTCGACCTGAAAGAGTATCGCTCTCTTTTGAAGAAGACCAAGATGTTCGAAGTGAGATAAGAGTTTAAGAATATGGATAAAAGATTATTACTTGGAGTGGACATCGGCGGGACAAAGTGCGCCGTCACTCTTGGGGAGTCGGAAAACGATGGTATCACGATAAGGGACAAAGAGGATTTCGAAACTACCGGCGTCAATGAGACTATCGCCGGCATCAAGGCCGCAATCTGGGAGGTTCTTAAGCGTAATGCTGTCAGCAATAAGGAAATAGATGCCATCGGTGTCAGCTGCGGCGGCCCGTTGGACAGCAAGGCGGGGGTGATCATGTCGCCGCCGAACCTGCCCGGTTGGGACAACATTCCGATTGTTGGTTTGCTTGCCGAGGAGTTCGGCGTTCCTGTGGCCGTGCACAACGACGCCAATGCCTGCGCGTTGGCCGAGTGGACATTCGGTGCGGGCAAAGGTTCGAGGAACATGGTGTTCCTCACTTTCGGCACCGGTCTGGGAGCCGGACTGATTCTTGACGGCAGGCTCTACACGGGGACAAACGACAATGCCGGCGAGCTTGGACACATCCGTCTGGAGAACTACGGCCCCGTGGGCTACGGCAAGAGCGGTTCCTTCGAGGGTTTCTGCAGCGGAGGCGGTATCAGGCAATTGGCTCAGTCGCTTGTGAAGGAACGCCTTCAGATGGGTCAGAAGGTGAGCTGGTGTCCGGACGGGGACGTGGACAGGATCACGGCGAAGATTGTGGCCCAGGCCGCGAGGGAAGGTGACCCGCTGGCCAAGGAGGTCTATGAGATCTCGTCCCGCCATCTGGGGGTCGGACTCTCTGTAGTGATGGACATCCTTAATCCGGAACTCATCGTGATCGGAAGCATCTATTCAAGAAATGAGGACATGATGAAACCTTTTGTGGACGAGGTGCTTGCGAGAGAGGCTCTTCCTCTGGCGAACAAGGTCTGCAAGGTTGTCCCGGCAGCGCTCGGAGAATCGATAGGAGATTACGCGGCACTCTCGGTGGCTGCGAATATTCATGGATAATTGATTTATGAATATGACAAAGAACATAATAGAGCATAGCCTTGAGGAGGCTTTTAACGAGTTGAAAGGGTTCCTTGCCGATCCGGCCACGGTTCCGGCGATCGGCAGGTGTGTGGACATCCTTGCCGAGTCGTTGGAGGCGGGTGGCAAGGTGATGAGCTGCGGCAACGGCGGCTCCCTGTGTGACGCCACCCATTTCGCGGAGGAGCTGACGGGTCGTTTCAGAGGAAGCCGGAGACCATTGCCGGCGATGTCTATCAATGATCCGGCCTATTTCACGTGTGTGGGCAATGACTTCTCTTTCGGGGAGATATTCCAAAGATGGGTCGAGGCTTTCGGTAAGCCGGGGGATGTGCTCCTGGCGATCAGCACGAGCGGCACATCCGGCAATGTGCTCAAGGCGGTCGAGGCCGCGCGTAGGATCGGGATGAAGGTGATCGCCTTGACTTCCGTGAAGGGCAGACCGTTGGCGGAAGCCGCCGACGTCGCCGTCCTGGCTCCTGACGCACCGCACTCCGACAGGATTCAGGAGATCCACATCAAGGTGATACACATAATGATAGAGGCTCTGGAGAAGAGAATGGGATTGTAGTATGAGACGTTCTGTTTTTTCATTCGTTTTTCTGGCAGCTGTCCTGATGTCTTTGCTGTCTGGCGGCCTGGCCTTCGCCCGGCCGGTGGTGAGCATGCCGGGAGACAAGGTGAGGATCTCATCGTGGATAGACTCCCGTTTCTCAAAAGGCGCTGCCCTGCCTTTCTCCTTCGCTTTGGACGGCGTGCCTTCGTCCGAGTTCATGGGACGTTGGAAGAGAAGTCGTCAGGTTCTGCCGTCAGCCGATCCGTCAGCTGTTTCCTTCAGGTACACCTGGACCGGTTCCAAGGAGGGGCTGTCCGTCATCTGTGATGTCACGGGCTACCCGGAAAGCAACCTTGTGGAATGGGTGGTGCGTTTCAGGAATATTTCCGGAAATAACTCCGGGCAGATCTCCGATGTGAAGGTGGCCGACATGAGGATGAAGTTCCCGTCCGCGGGTCCGGTGTCGCTGCACTATGCGGAAGGCAACAAGATCTCAAGGGCTGACTACGCTCCGAGAACCGCCTTGCTTGAAGGTGACAGAAGTGTCCGTTTCGAGCCTACCGGCGGCAGGTCGTCGAGCGAGGCTTTCCCTTTCTACAACATTGAGTCTAAGGCGTCCGGCCAGGGAGTCATGATGTCGGTCGGATGGTCAGGCACTTGGTTCTCTGACTTCAGGTCTGTCGACTCAAAGTCTCTGGATGTGTCCGCCGGCATGCCGGACGTTGACTTGTACCTGAGGCCGGAGGAGGAGATCAGAGTCCCTTCCGTGGCCTTTCTTTTCTGGAGCGGGCAACAGATGGACGGCCACAACAGATTCCGCCGCTTCCTTCTGGAGCATCGTTATCGGAAAGTGCACGGCGAGCAGGTCCGGAACTACCTGAGCAGTGGCTTCAACTACCGTGACCCTCAGCCTTTCGGGGAATATTCATGCATCACCTCCGAGTGGGCGGTCGCGATGATCAACCGTTACCGGATGTTCGGTTTGGTTCCCGACATATTCTGGCTTGACGCAGGATGGCACACGGGAGCATCTGACTATCAGCATGGACAGAACTGGGCTTCCACGACAGGGAACTGGACCGTGGACGCGAAGAGATTCCCTCAGGGGATGAAGCCGGTTTCGGACGCCGCTCACGCTGTCGGAGCGAAGTTTATGCTGTGGTTTGAGCCTGAGAGGGTTGTCAAGGGAACCCAATGGTCGGTGGAACACAAGGACTGGATGCTAGACTGTCCTCAGCCCAAAGGATCCGAGCAGGCCGGCTGGCTGCTTTTCGATCTTGGCAACGACGAGGCCTGCGACTGGCTCTGCAGGTACTACGGCGATCTGATGGAGGAGAATGGAGTCGATTGGTACAGACAGGACTGCAACATCCAGCCGGCTCCGTACTGGGCCTACAATGACGAGCCTGGCAGGAAGGGCATGAAGGAGATCCGGCACATCGAGAACCTGTACCGCTTCTGGGACTACCTTCTTGAACGGTTCCCGGAGATGGTCATCGACAATTGCGCCTCCGGCGGGAAACGTCTTGATTGGGAGACGGTCAGCAGGAGCGTTCCGCTCTGGAGGAGCGACTACTACCACTACGACGATCCCGATGGCTACCAATGCCACACCTACGGACTCAACTATTTCCTGCCGGTTCATGGCACGGGAATATTGCTGCCCGACCAATATTCATTCAGGTCAAGCCTCTCGTCCACGCTGATCTACAACTGGAAGATCACGGAGAAGGGTGTCTCCGTGATTGAAATGCAGGATCGGCTGAATGAGTACAGGGGCATCCGCGACTACTATTTCGAGGACTACTATCCTCTGACCGGCGACGGTGATCTTACGGGCCACGATGTCTGGCTGGCCTATCAGATGCACAAGCCTTCGGACGGCTCCGGAATCGTGGTCGCTTTCAGAAGGGAGGATTCCGGCGCCGATCATTGCGTCGTTCGCCTGGGAGGACTCTCTCCTGACAAGCGTTACAGATTGACGGACAGCGATACCGGGGAGATTGTGGAGAAGACCGGACTTGAACTCTCCGAAGGATTGACATTAAGACTAGACAACCCCAAAAGCTCACTTTTGATTAAATACGTAGAACAATGAAAACGAAACTGATAGCACTTGCTTTGGGTGCATTTTGCTGCTGTGTGGCATCGGCCCGTTCATCAATGGTAATGACCTCGAAGGATCAGTCCTGCGACAAATGGATCGAGAGGCATTTCTCTAAAGGAACAACGCCTCCTTTCTCCTTCAACTATGACGGAGTGTCTTCGGATCTTCTCCTGAAAAAATGGACTTTCTCCAAGTCGGCGCCGGTCGCCCTGGAGAATGGCGAGACTCAAAGGTCTTTCTTCTGGACGGACAAGGGCACCGGCCTTCGGGTAGAGTGCAGGGTCAAGACTTTCAATGACTTCAACGCGATGGAATGGACCCTGTACTTCAAGAACCTGTCTTCCGGCAATTCCGGACAGATCTCCGATGTGAAGGCTGCCGACATCGACCTTAAGTCGAGGCGGGAAGGGGACTGGTCTCTTTTCTATGCGAGAGGCAGCGACGCCGGGAAGCATGATTTCATGGCACAGACGAAGGAATATTCAGTCGGCGACTCCTTGGTCATGATTCCTAACCTGGGTCGTTCGTCCTCTGTCAGCTTCCCTTATTTCAACGTCAAGACTCCGGAAGGCGGCATGGTCTTCGCCATCGGTTGGACGGGATCCTGGAAGGCGGAGATTATCCGTCCCGAGCAGGATTGCTTCAGAGTCTCGACCGGACTTAAGAACCTGAACACCTATCTGTTGCCGGGCGAGGAGATACGTACTCCGCTGACGGCGATGATCCCTTGGCAGGGCGAGGACAGAATGGACGGACAGAATATCCTCAGGCAGTTCATCATGAGGCATCACTATCCGAGAGCCGGGGGCTATCCTGTGGAGCCGCCGATCTGCAGCAGCTTCAACTATGGCGATCCTTCTCCTTGCAATGAATATACTTGCATGACTTCTGAATATGCAAGGGCTCTTATTCACCGCTATGAGGAGTTCGGCCTCCTGCCGGAGATCTTCTGGCTTGACGCTGGCTGGTACGAGAAGGCCTCCGACTGGAGGAACGGCTACAACTGGGCCAACGCTGTCGGCAACTGGAAGGTGGACAGGAAGAGGTTCCCCGGAGGTTTGGGGGACATCGCCGATGTCGCCCATGAGGTCGGATGCCAGTTCATGGTCTGGTTTGAGCCGGAGAGGGCCATCAAGGATTCCTACTGGGCTTACGAGCATCCTGAGTACATGTTGCTGGCCGGTGGCGGCAAGGCTGTTCCTCATGAGATCGACAGGAAGACCCAGGACTCGTTCCTGGTCAATCTGGGCGACGAGGACGCCAACAAATGGCTCAGGGAGAATGTGGCCAAGCTGATAAGGGACAACAGGATAGACCACTATCGTCAGGACTACAACATTGATCCGGAGTGGTTCTGGTACAGCAATGACGAGCCTGGCCGTAATGGTATCTGCGAGATCAGGTACATCTCCGGACTCTATAAGTTCTGGGATTACCTGCGCTCGGAGTTCCCGAACCTGTTCATCGACAACTGCGCCGGTGGTGGAAGACGGCTTGACCTGGAGGCGACCTCAAGGAGCATCCCTCTTTGGAGAACGGACTACAATTATGGCGAGCCTATCGGCTATCAGTGTCACACCTACGGACTTAGCCAGTGGCTTCCGGTAAGCGGCACGTGTCTGGCCAAGTCCGATGTCTTCTCCACGAGGTCAAGCTACGGGGCTGCCGTCACATTCAACTGGAAGATCACCTCGGCTGGCTTCAACATCCTGGAGATGCAGAAGCGTCTGGCGGAGTTCCACGACATCCGGCCTTATTTCCTGGAGGACTTCTACCCGCTTTCCGGCTATGGTGACACCACATCCGATGCCATCTGGCTTGCCTATCAGCTTGACAGAAAGTCTGACCGCTCCGGTCGCATTGTGGCTTTCAGAAGATCGCAATGCCCTCAGGAAAAGATTGTAGTGAAGCTCAGAGGTCTAGACCAGTCTGCGGTCTACGAGCTTGAGGATCAGGACACTATGGATTGCGTTGAGAAGACCGGGGCGGAATTGGCCGCTGGTTTTGAACTGGTGCTTAAGGATGCCGGCTCCTCGCTGTGTTTCAAGTATAGGGCAAAATAAGATATTCATTAATTCATGAGGTTCGGATTTTTTGCCGCCGCTTTGGCTTCGATGTTTTTTTGTCAGACGCTCTCCCACGCTGACGTCCGGACGGACGTTTCCCCCGGTGTGGGAGAGAGTCCTGACACTGTGCGCCCGATGACTTTCTTCCAGCTGAACATCTGGGAAGGCCTCGGGAACATTGACAATGGCCTTGATGTCTTCAAAGATCAGCTGTTGGCTCTTATGCCGGATGTGGCCTCGTTCTGCGAGTTCCCTTCCCAAGGGGACGAAAAGGTCGAGGAAGCTTCCGCCGAGTACATTCTTGGGCAGACAATCGACTACATATTCAAAAAAACCGGTGTCAGGTACTACAAGACCAGCATGAGCGGCAGAGGGACGCGGGGAGTGTTGACGAGGCATCCGGTTGTCGAGGGCGCCGCCGCTGTCGCTTCCACCTCCGCTCCGGGGCAGCAGCAATGGTTCTATAGGACTGTGATTGATTTCCATGGTCGTGAAGTTGCCGTGTACTCATCCCATTCCGTCCATTATTACTATGCCTGCTATCTTCCAAGGGGCTATGGTGACGGTTCCGATCCCTATGGCTGGAACAAGCTGGCTGGCGGCCCGATCACCGATGTGGACCGGATCGTCGAGAGGGATGTCCGCGGAGACAGGGTTCAGATGGCCATGGATCTTGACAATGACGTGAGGGAGCAGGCCGCGAAAGGGCGGCTCTGCGTCTATGCCGGCGACCTGAACCAGCCGTCTCATCTGGACTGGACGGAGGAGACCGGGAATCTTTGGGGACACAATGGCGCTGTCGTTCCGTGGAGCGTCTCGTCTTACTTGCTGCCGAGAGGTTTCCGGGATGCCTACAGGGTTGTTTATCCAGACCCTGTTGTCAATCCTGGATTCACCTGGCCGGTCTACAACAAGGATGCGAAGAAGGGTACCGCATGGGCTCCGGAGGCTGATGAGCGTGACAGGATAGACTTTGTGTACTATCTGGAGGATGACAGGATCAGTGTGCTGAAAGCGCAGCTGGTCGGCCCTGCCGCGACAATCGAGAAAGGCTCTCCCGTTGACGACCCTGTTGTCCGGGACGAGCTGATCCTTCCTGCGAATGACATCTGGTGCAGCGATCATCGCGGCCTCCTGATCACCTTCGGCATCCGCTGAGATCTTCTGGCTTGCCACCCGGCTGAGTTCCGGTTCTTCTGGCCGCGGGGCTTGTCAAAGCGCCCTGCGGCTGTTATTGGTTGCGTATCTTGTTGCCGAGGATGAAGCCGAAGATACCGGTCAGGATGATGCCGATTGTGGTTTGGATGACATTCAGCATGTCCACCAGCGGGGACACGTCGCGCAGGATGTCCGAATCCATGCCGGCCATGTTCTTAAGGCTGACTCCGAGGGCCTGGCCGTACTCCAGAATGGATACGTTTGACGTGAAGGCCCAGGCGAAAATGAAGACAGTGACCACGTAGGTCATCACCATCCGGAACATCGACTCTCCGAAGCCGAAGAATATGTCCGAGAAGTAATTGGTGATGATCTTCCACGTGTTGACGGCCTTCTCTGTGAAGCTGACTTTCGGATTGGCGTAGTCCGACAGCATCCTGCGGCGTTCCATGCGCCGTCCGCGCACATAGGCCCAGTTGCCGTCGGCGATGAATCCTTTGCCTGTCCACAGAGCGTTGAAGTTCTTGAAAAGTTCCTCGGCCTCAAGCCAGCGCCCTTTCAGAGCCGCTTCCGGACTCCAGTCCGACCTGCGGTTCAGGTCGTTCTGCCTTTCACCGGTTCCGAAGTCGTGCCAGTCGCAAAGGAACTTCCGGTAGGCCTCCTTGTCCTGCTGGAGCACACGGCCGTCCTTGAGGTTGCCCTTACGGATCACCGCTGAGTCACCGAAATAGCATTTGGTGAAGCTGCAATTGGAGAAGATGCTGTGATTGAAGATTACGATTCCTTCGAACAAAGCCCTGTAGAAATCGCAGAAGTCCACCTTGGCATCCTCGAATGTGCCGGCCTCGATGTGGGCGTAGCGGAAATCACACCAGGCGATGTCGGCCTTGCGGAACCGGCAGCGGGACAGGCTCGCGCCTTTGAAACTCACGCGTCTTAGCTTGCAGGAAGTGAAATCCACCCCGTCCAGCACAGTGTCAGAGAGATCCTCCCCGACGAGTTCACCGCTTTCCAGCTGTTTTTTCAGTTCTTCGACATTCATAATCTGTTACAAGTGTGATTTGTTGATGAGGTGATCTGCTTCACTGCCAAATCCTTCGGCACCCTCTCGGAAGCAAAGATACTCAATCGTTCCGAATATTCATATTCCTGAATGTCGAAGCCTTGTTTACTGCCACTTTTTTTCAGTAAAAAGCGTTATCTTTGTGTCACGAAGCAGGCTGCCGCGGGAAAGTCTCCCGGAGCGAGGAAGGCTCATTTTTTGAATATTCATAAAACACTTATAGACAATGGCTAAGAATTATTTCAGGAGGTACATCTGGCTGATTGAGCTGATCAACCGCAAGGGGTACATCTCCTTCCGCGAGATCAGTGACGCATGGAGTCGCAGCCCGCTTAACGAGACCGGTGCCCCGCTGTCGGAAAGAACGTTTTTCAACCACAAGGACGCCATCTTCGACACTTTCGGGATAGAGATTCTCAATGACAGAAGCCTCGGTTTCTACATCGGACACTCGGACGTGGGTAACGACGAGACCGCCGACTGGATGCTCCACACGCTGTGTATGAACAATTTGCTGCAGGAAAATTCGGACATGAGGGATCGGATTCTCGTGGACAGGGTGCCTTCCAGCGAGAAGTTCCTCACGAATGTCATCAGCGCGATGAGGGACTCCAAGACCATCATGCTCTATTACCAGAGCTTCCGTCATCCCGAGCCGCACGGCTTCAACGTGCGTCCCTACTGCGTCAAGTTTTTCAAGCAAAGATGGTATATGCTGGGAGACAGCGACTTGGGCCTGCGGGTGTACTCGCTGGACCGCTTTGTGGACATGGAGGAGCTGGACATCCGCTACGAACTGCCGAAGGGCTTCGATGCGGAAGGCTACTTCCGTAACTATTTCGGTATCATCGTCGGGGAGGAACCTGTAGACGTTGAGATCCGCGTCGCCGCGGACCAGGTCAAGTACTTCCGGACACTGCCGCTTCACAAGTCCCAGAAGGAGGAACCGCGGAAGGACGGGAGTTCGGTCTTCCGCTACCGCATCGCCCCGACCTTCGATTTCGTGCAGGAGATCCTCTCTCACGGACCGGATGTGGAGGTGCTGTCGCCACTTGATCTGCGTGAAAGCATAAAGGGCGACATCGCCCGTATGGCTTCCCTTTATAAGGTTCCCTGCACGGACAATGGAGGGACAGCGGACAATGAACGGAGGTAGCCGTGAGAGACTTTGCGGCGATTGATTTCGAGACGGCCAACGAGTGCCCGAGCAGCGTCTGCTCGGTCGGGGTCGTGATTGTGAGGGGCGGAGAGGTGACGGACAGTTTCTATAGTCTGATCCATCCCGAGCCGGAGTACTACAAATGGTTTTGCCAGGAAGTTCACGGTCTAGGCCCGGAGGACACGGATGACGCGCCTGTCTTCCCTCGCATCTGGGAAAAGATCGAGCCTTTGATCGAAGGTCTGCCCCTTGTGGCGCACAACAGCCGCTTCGACGAGGGCTGCCTAAAGAGCGTGTTTCGTGTCTATCAGATGGACTACCCTGACTATCAGTTCTTTGACACCCTTGCCGCCTCCCGTAGGCACTTCGGTCACACCCTTCCCAACCACCAACTCCAGACCGTCTCCGCCGCCTGCGGCTACGATCTGACGCACCATCACCATGCCCTGGCCGATGCTGAGGCCTGCGCTGCCATAGCGCTGAAGATCCTCTAAGCGGCGGTGCCAGGCCTGCAGCTATGCCAGCCTTGCCAGCTTAACCGCTCTGCCAATCTGCCATATTGCTGCCCTACCATACTGTCGCTCTGCCGCCCGGCAAGCCTTGCAGACGTTGTCGGGATTGGGTGGCGGTCATTCGGGTTTAGAGGTGGGCTGGAGAAGATGGCGGCCTCAGATCTCGATCATGGGGCTGGCGAGCGCCTCGCGGAGCTGGTCGTCGTAGCGGAGGCGGATCTTGATGCCGGCCTCCTGGAAGTGGTAGCGGACGGTGATCTCCTCCTCGATGAACGGAACGATCTCGTCCTTCTTGAGCCTGAGGAACGTTTCCTTGTCCATCTCCAGAGCTTTCTGAAGGGCGTCAAGCTCCGCTGACATATTCTTTGACAGCCCGTCGCTCTCCAGTTCCTTCTTCATCCGGTCAAAGTAGGTTCTCGCGCCGGAGCGGTAGTCGAACTCCTTGGTCTTCGCGAATGCCACGAAGTCCGCCCAGTCCTTGTCGCTGAGGTGGAAGTCCTCGTCCGCGCTTTCGTGCGAGCGGACATATTCAAGTACATACTGCTCGATGATTCCGGAATAGACAAGGGAGTAGGTCAGGCGGCTGTACTCATGCCCCTTGAGCGTGACATCCGGGGTGATGCCGCCGCCGTCGCGCACCGTCCTGCCGTGGGCGGTCTTGAACTCATGTGTCAGTGAGTCAGGAATATGCCCGACGCTGCCGTCATCGTTGCGGTGCGAGTAGTCTATCGCCTGGACGCAGCGGCCTGACGGGGTGTAGTACTTCGCCGTGGTGACTTTCAGCTGTCCGTTGTAAGGCAGCGGGCGGATGCTCTGGACGAGTCCCTTGCCGAAGGTTCTTGAGCCCATGACCGTGGCTCTGTCAAGATCCTGGAGCGCTCCGGTCACGATTTCCGATGATGAGGCGGAACCGGAGTCCACCATCACGATGATAGGGATCCGGGTGTCGATCGGTTCGGAAGTGGTCTTGTACTGTGTCTCGGTGCCGGCTGCCTGGCCTTTCGATGAGACTACCAGCGAGCCTTTCGGCACGAAGAGGGACACGATGCCCACAGCCTCGCTCATCAGTCCGCCGCCGTTGCCGCGAAGGTCGAGAACCAGTTTCTTCATACCCTGCTTCTTGAGTTTCAGGAAGGCGTTCCGCAGCTCTCCGGAGACATTCTCCGTGAATCCGCTCTGGTAGATGTAGCCGGTCGTGTCGTTGAGCATCCCGGCATATTCAATGTCAGGAAGATGGATCCTCTCCCTCGTGACAACTACATCCTCGATCTCGTTGGAGCGTACTCTCTTGATTTTGAACCTGACGGAAGTGCCAGGCTTGCCTTTCATCCTGTCAGAGCATTCCTGGCTGGTGAGTCCGTGGGTGCTCTGCCCGTCGATCTCCATGATCTCATCGCCGCAGCGGAGGCCGTATTTCTCCGCCGGGGAATCCTTGTAAGGCTCGTTGATGATGACGTTCCCGTCCTTCTCCGGCTTGTAGATGAGCGCACCGATGCCGCCGTAGGACTTGTTGATCATCATCATAAGGTCCTCGTTCTCCTCCTCCGGGATGTAGACCGTGTAAGGGTCAAGGCTCCCCAGCATCGCGTTGATGCCGGCTCTCTCGATCCTGTCGACAGGAAGAGAATCCACGTAAGAGCGGTTAAGCTCCTTGAGTATAGAGTTCTGGATTTCGGTCCATTTCCCGAGCTTGAAACTTTGTGACTGCCCGAACGCCGCGGTGCTGACCACTACCGCCAGCGAAGCCGCTATCAATGATTTAATCTTCATATTCTTTGAATATATTCCTGAATATCTCCGCTCCGCCCTCGTGGCGAAGCCAAAGCACGAGCGCAACACCCGTGCCAACCTCGCAAATTTAAGCATTTTCCGCTATTTCATGATTATTCCGGGAATATTCTGCCGTCCGTGCCTGACAGCTCGCCGCATCTTGCCCCGCGTGGACGGTCTGTCAGCTCTTCGCCTTCGTCGCCCGCTCTTCCCTTTGACCATTTTTCTCCGCCCAAAGCCCCTTTCCCCGGACAAGTGGATGCAATCGAGCCCTTTCTCCGGTCGATCCGCCCTTTCCCCGGACATAATTCCTATCGTTTGGGTACCGCCGCCAATATCACCAGACTCAAGAAGACCTTGACCGAGAAAGGTCTGATAACAAAGTCAGTGCCAATGAACTACGAAATCTCTGACCCAATCCTTTCCCTCTGGCTGAAAAAAGAGTGTGGAAGAAATAGAATTAAATTGTATTTTTGAGCGATTATTGATTGGATGAATATGACAAAAATAGTTTTTGCGACGGGCAACCGTGGGAAGCTGAGGGAGGCTTCCGAGATTCTGGGGGATGGGTTTGATCTGGTTACTCCGGCGGATTTCGGGATTACGGAGGACATTCCGGAGACGGGGGAGACGCTTCAGGAGAACTCGCTCCAGAAGGCGCGGTATATTTACGACAGAAAGGGTTGCGACTGCTTCGCGGACGACACGGGGCTGGAGGTGGATGCCCTCGGCGGAGCGCCCGGGGTCTACACGGCGCGCTATGCAGGGCCGTCAAAGGACTTCAATCTGAACATGGACAAGGTGCTGGCCGAACTTGCTACACTGGAGGCGACCGGGAGGGAGGTCAGCCGCAGGGCGCGTTTCCGCAGCGTCGTTACCATCATTCTGGACGGGGAGGCGCACCAGTTCGAGGGGACGATGGAAGGCACGATCGCCCGTGAGAAGTCCGGGCGGGGAGGCTTCGGCTACGATCCTATCTTTATCCCCGATGAATATCCCGGACTCACGGCGGCGGACATCACCGAGGAGCAGAAGAACGAGATCTCGCACCGTGGCAAGGCTCTGCGTGCGATGGCACAGTGGCTTAACGGGCGGCAAAAATAAGCTGCCGGAAAAGATGCAAGTTGTTGCCAGATGCGCGAAAAGGCTGAACTCATAGTCATCGGCCACACCAAGGTCGGCGAGAATTCCATCGTCCTGCACACGATCAGTCGAGAATATGGAAGGCGGGGCTTCCTTGTCAAGGTGAGTCCCAAGACGGCGATGGCTCTTTTCCTGCCCTTGAATATTCTTGAGGCGGAGGTCACCCGGAACCCGAAGTCGGATCTTTGGTTCGCCAGCAACTTCGTCAGCGTCAACCCTCTCGTGGGCGTGCGCGGGAATATTCATAAGAACACGATGACACTTTTTATGAGTGAGGTGCTGTTCCGGGTGATAAAGGACCAGACGAACGAGGAGGGGCTGATGGATTGGCTGAAGAGATCCATACTGACGCTTGATGCCCTGCAGAGCGACTTCGCCAATTTCCATCTGTGGTTCCTGCTGGAACTCTGCTCCGTCCTCGGCTTCAATCCCGACTCGCTCGGCCTCGCCCCGTTTGCAGGGAAACATCTAGATCACATCAAGTCTCTGCTGACCGGTTCCTTCGGCGAGGCGATGCTTCTCCCGCTGAAAGGCACCGACCGCAACGAGATCGCTGAGTGCATCCTCAAGTACATCGAGCATCACACAGAGTCTTCCGTCAATGTGCGCTCGCTGGCTGTGCTGAGGGACATTTACGGTTAGGTCCCGCCGGCACTCGGGTGCGTAAAATCCCGGTTTTCAGGTCCAAGGGTGTATAGGGTGCGGAAATACGGGATTTACCTTATACTAAAGAGAGGATGACTAAGGTTCTTTAGTCATTCTCTCTTAATATTTTTTGTCAGATGAGGGTTTTTGCTTATATTGCAAACTATTAATAACAATAACAGTAACCAAGTCGACCTGTTTATGGATAGATTTGCAAAAATTTTTAACTTGTCAAACGGAGCCGCTGCCATAATGGTAGCCTGCTTCCTGACCTTGCCCGGACTTAGGGTGAGCGCGGAAAATCCTTCTGGCGTCAATGCTGAAGTGAATGCGCCGCAAAACATCGACATCAAAGGCCGTATAGTTGACCAGAACGGACAGCCGGTCATCGGCGCCAGCTTGTTCCAGCAAGGAACAAACAACGGGACCGTCGCTGATGTTGATGGTAGATTCTCAATCAACGTGCCGAATGGCGCGTCTCTCAAGGTTTCCTGTCTTGGCTATCAGGATGTCATTGTCACGGCCAGGAACGGGATGACAATTATGATGAAGGAAGACAACGAGGTCCTCTCCGAGGTTGTGGTGGTCGGCTACGGAGCTCAGAAAAGAGCGGACATCACCGGCGCTGTCGCCTCTGTGGATGTCGGTAAGACATTGGAAAGCCGTCCTATCGCAGATGTCGGCCGTGGACTTCAGGGCGCTGTTCCGGGAATGAACATCGTGGTTCCTACCGGAGAGGTCGGTTCGGATCCTCTCATCAAGATCCGTGGCCAGATCGGATCGGTCAACGGAGGCAGCTCTCCGCTGATACTTTTGGACAACGTGGAGATCCCGAGCATCCAGCTTGTCAATCCTAATGACATTCAATCGATCACGGTTCTGAAGGATGCCGCGTCAGCCTCCATCTATGGCTCGAAAGCCGCGTTCGGCGTTGTGCTCATCACAACCAAGAACGGCACCCGCGGCCCGAAGCTTCAGGTGTCATATTCAAACAACTTCTCATGGCAGAACCCTGCCAAGGAAATCAACATCGGAGGGATCGAGGCTCTTGAATATACCTACGACGCGCAGGTGAACAGGGAGTCTCCGATGCCGGCCGGAGGTTTCTGGAGAATCGACGAGAACAGCCTTGAGAAGGCCCGCCAGTGGCAGGAGAAATATGGCGACACGGTTGCCTGGAACGATCCTATCCTTTACGGTCGCGACTGGTACTACGATGGAGCCAACAAGTACGGCTACCGTCTCTATGACGGCGTCAAGGCGATGGTACGCGAGTGGGCTCCTTCCATGACCCACAACCTCTCCGTGACCGGCTCGAAGGACAATACGTCTTTCAACATCGGTCTTGGCTATCTTGACCAGAGCGGCATGACAAAGCCGGCCAAGGTGGATGATTTCAAGAGGTACAACGCTTCCTTCGGATTCACCAGCGAGGTCAACAAGTATCTCACTCTTCGCGCCAGCGCCATCTATTCGGACCGTTACAAGCGGTATCCGGGAGTGGGTACGACCTCGGCTGACCCTTGGCTTTATCTCTACCGCTGGAGTCCTCTCTTCCCGATCGGAGTGATGGAGAGGGACCACTATCTGCAGGAACCGGCGTACGAGCTGATGGCGGGCAACACCGACAGCCTGAGGAACAAGTACTTCAACATGAATCTCGGTATGACCATCAATTTCACCGAGAACTGGAACTTCCAGTTTGACTACACCTATGACAGGCAGATGACCGACAGGAACAATTCCGTGGTCTATTTCGAGGCCGGACAGCACTGGTACTCCCCGACAGCCTGGGTGGAGAACGGCAGTCAGGTCTATGTCAACGAGGAGGGTCAGGTTGTCGAGTCCGGAGGAATGCCGGCCTACACCTTCCCTGTCAACAGGTACCTCAATTCCAACATCAGCGAGAAGTCCGACTATGTCGGGAATTACTCGCGCAACGATGACAACAACACCATCAATGCCTACACGACCTACCACCTCGCCCTTGGCGAGGACAACCGTCACGACTTCAAGTTCATGCTCGGTATGAACCTGGTGGCCGGCAAGTGGAGTTCCTACACGGTAAGAAAGAACAGTCTCACCGTCCCGGACAACCCTCAGTTCGCCACCGCCACCGGAGACCAGTTTGCCGACGGGTCAAGGGATTGGTCTGGTAGGCTTGGCTTCTTCGGCCGTGTCAACTACTCTTTCGGCAACAGATATTTCCTTGAGGCGAACCTTCGCCGTGACGGCTCGCACAAGTTCCCGACAGACCTTCAGTGGAAATGGTTCCCGTCATTCTCCGCTGGCTGGATATTCACAAACGAGAGTTTCCTTGAGCCTGTGAAGCCGGTTCTGAGCTTCGGTAAGATCAGGGCTTCCTGGGGTAGCGTCGGCGACCAGTCTGTCTCCAGCAACCTCTACAAGTCCATCCTTGCGGGCGGACAGTCCTCTTGGATCGGCGGCAACGGACAGAAAGTCACCAAATACGACACACCTTCGCTTGTGGACAGCGACATAACCTGGCAGATGATCGAGACCCTTGACTTCGGAACGGACCTCCGCTTCTGGGACAACCGCATAGGTCTCACGTTCGACTGGTACCGCAGGGACACCAAGAATATGATCATCCCTGGCGAGACCCTTCCTTCGACACTCGGAGACTCCGCGCCTAAGGGCAACTACGGCAACCTCCGCACCAACGGTTGGGAAATCGCGTTCGATTTCAGCCACAGGTTCTCCAATGGCCTTGGAATCAACTTTACCGCTTCCCTCGCCGACGCCACGACCAAGATCACAAAAGGCGCGGACTGGGAGACCCCTTGGGAGGATCGTCTGCTCAGCAACGCCTACTCGACCGGCCGCCGCTACGGCGACATCTACGGCTATGTCACAGACCGTCTCTACCAGAAGGATGATTTCGTTTACGGTGCAGACGGCAGGATCGAAAGGGTCAACGTGATCTACCGGGGCACGATCCACTCCACCAACAAGCAGACCGCGAAATACCCTGTCTATCAGGTTCAGTTCGAGAACGGTGACAAGCTTGTGTGCAGCCCTGGCGATGTGAAGTTCGTGGACATTGACGGAGATGGCTACATCTCTTCCGGATCCGGCACGAACGGAGATCCTGGAGACCGCGTCGTGATCGGCAACACAACCCCTCGCTACGAGTATAGTTTCAGGCTTGGCACAGATTGGAAGGGATTCGACTTCTCCATCTTCTTCCAGGGAATAGGCCAGCGTAAGATCTGGGGAGGCGGCCATCTCGCCATCCCGGGCTACAGCGCAAAGGAAGGCGCTCTTCCTAAGACATTCACCACGGACTACTGGAGGGAGGACCGTACCGACGCTTTCTATCCAAGGGCATGGAACCTCGACGGAGCCAACGCCGGCTTCACGATGCAGGTGCAGAGCAAGTATCTGCTGAATATGGCCTATCTCCGAATCAAGAACATCACTCTTGGATACTCGCTTCCGCAGAAGCTCCTGAAGAAGGTCTGCCTCAATCAGGTGAGAGCTTACGTCTCGCTTGAGAACTTCTTCACCTTCGACCACCTCAGGGGACTGCCTATCGATCCGGAGGCCATCACCGGTTACTCTATGTTCAACACCACAAGCTACAACCTGGAGAGAACCGGTGTGGGTACCCCTACCTTCAAGTCGGCCTCGGTTGGTCTTCAGTTAACCTTCTAAATTATGGCAAAGATTATGAAACTCAAGATATTTTCAGTAATCGCAGGGCTTGCGCTGCTTTTCAGCGCCTGTGACGAGGTTCTTGACCGTCCGTCCCCGACCGTTGCGGAGGACGAGTCATATTGGGTCAGCGCCGAAAAAGTGCGTCTCTATTCCAACAGTTTTTATCTTCACTATTTCGAGGGTTATGGAACTGGCTGGACACACTCCTCGGCTCCGTTGCTTGACTACACGTTCAACGATGACGTTGTGAACTCTTCCACCCAGGCTCAGTTTACCCGTGCCGTGCCTACTTCGACCGGATGGGATGGCAACTACAAGTGGATCCGCCGGGCCAACATCATGGTTGACAGGATCGACAGCAGGATGAAGGACATCCTTTCGGCGGAGGAATATTCCCACTGGATGGGAATCGCCCGGCTTTACAGGGGTCTGGAGTTCGCCCGTCTTGTCAACACCTATGGGGATGTCCCTTACTATGACCATGTTGTGAAGACCTCCGACTTGGATGACCTCTATAAGGACAGGACTCCGAGGAACGAGGTTATGGACAATGTCTATGACGACTTTGAATATGCTCTTGCGAACATCCGACTCAATGACGGCGCGCAGAACATCAACCGTTATGTCGCCGCCGCCCTTGTGTCACGCTGGGCCCTTTACGAAGGAAGCTGGCAGAAGTATTACTACAACAATCCTACGCAGGCCACGAAGTTCTTCAACCTGGCGGTCTCCGCGGCGGACATCGTGATCAACAGCGGGAGGTACGACATCACGCTTGATTTCCGTTCGCTGTTCGGCTCCACGGATCTATCATCCAGCAAGGACGTTATCCTTTACAGGAAATATGACGCCGCGCAGGGTGTGACCCATTGCGTCGCCTCCTACTGCAATGTGAGTGAGTCCAGATCTGTCGGCCCGAACCTCTCTCTCATCAAGTCTTTCGTCTGTGTCGACGGTAAGGACTGGCAGACTTCGTCTGTGGAGAACTCCAAGGATTTCTCCCTGGCCAACCTTATCAAGACCAGAGACTCCCGCTTTGAGGCTTCATTCTACCATAAGCCGACGGTCAAGTCCAAGAGTTGCTACCTGTATCCGGTCAAGTTCATCCCTCGTTCGGCCTTGAAGTATCTTGAGGTCAAGGGGGGCGCGCCGGATGTGGAGTACACTTCCGTGAACAACCTCAACGGCTATCCTGTCCTCAGGTACGCCGAGGTGCTTCTGAACTGGATCGAGGCCAAGGCTGAGCTTTCCACACTCGGTGCCGGTTCTGTGACACAGGAAGACATCGATCTGTCCGTCAACAAGATCCGCAACCGTCCTCTCGCTCAGGAAGCAGTCGAAAGAGGAGTTCAGAAGACCGCGCCGATGGAACTGGCCGCTCTTCCTGACGATCCGTCAAGGGATTCCGATGTCCCGGCTCTCCTTTGGGAGATCAGGCGTGAGCGCAGGATGGAGTTCGCTTTCGAACACTCAAGGATCATCGACCTCAGAAGGTGGAAGAAACTTGAATATATGGACACGGACGCCAATGCTGACCTGCTTTCAGGCACATGGGTGAATTTCCCTGCCGAATGTCCGGATGACCTCGTTGACGACAACAAAGGCAAGATCCGGGTGATGACAGCGTCAGGTGACCTCATCACCTTCGATGGTAAGAACGGAGCCAAGATGGTTGGATTCTTTTATCCTGCTGAGAACAAGGGAAGGCTTCCTTTCCTCAATGTTCCGAACATCAACCCTTATCTAACTCCGGTCGGTTCCAACACCATCACGGACTATTCCAACAAAGGCTACAAGCTCACCCAGACGGAGGGTTGGCCTGAATCATCGAATTAATGACTGATAATCAGAATGACAGATAATATGAAAAAGATAATAAGACTCTCCCTCGCATTGCTGGCCTTAGGCTTTGTCTCTTGTGAGAAAGAACTGCCGAGCCAGGTTGAGCAGCCGTATGACACCGAGATCTCGGCGATCAGTATTGTCAATGCGGGAGCCGACGGCGCGACCGTGATCGAGGGACGCATCGACGAGTACAACAAGATGATTGACTTCAAGAGAATAGTCCCGGAGACGGACTTTTCCCAGCTGAAGGTTAAGGCCACGCTCTCCGAGGGCGCGGTCCTTGAGAGCGATGTGTTTGATTTCTCAATGGACGAGGAGACCACGGAGAAGACACAGATCCTCAGGATCAAGAACCACAACCGCTACAAGGACTACTTTATCCGTGTCAGGAAGAAGGTTCCTGTGTTTGGCGCTGATTGGGAGAAGGTGAAGACCTACGGCTTCTGCGCCGCCACCAACAACACCTACGAGCACTTCAACTCAGGATCTACCCGCTGGGCCGGATTTGACGGTGAATATGTACTCGTGGTCTCCAGAAAGGGTGGCACGAATCCTCATCTGCTGAAGGTCTCCGACCTGAAGGAAGGCAAGATCGAACCGATTATGCTGAACAACGAAGGTGTGAGCGGCGGAACTTTCCCGATTCATAGCGGAGCCGTGATCAAGGGCCACACTTATGTGAGCAACCTTTCAGGTGGCGGCAAAGGGTCCCCATTGATGATTTACTACTACGAGACTCCGGCTTCCGCTCCGGAAGTGATTCTGAATGTGACGCTTGACACAATCGACGGCGCCAACTCAAGGCACGGTGACAACGCCTCGTTCAATCTTGACGAGAACGGTAACGGCTATGTCTTCTTTGGCAACAACGCCGCCACTGATGTCCTGAGGTTCACCATCAGGAACTGGAAGGAAATCGATCCTGCCAGCGCCACGGTTCTTGGCTCTGACTCCAATGCTAACTCCTACATTACTGTCAACAGGATCTGGGGAACCGACAGCTACATCTTCGGCGGAATCTATATGGCTCCAAAGATTGTGGACGAATCGATGTCCGTACAGTATTCCCTGAAGCCCACCAGTGTCCCTGCGCAGTCAACCGCTTGCCAGATAATCAGTTTCAATGACGAACGCTATCTGGTCACAATGACTGCCGGCAGAACCGAGGACGTGACTCCGACGATGAACGTCTATGACATCACGAAGGGAGGGGACACCTTGACTGACTGCCTTGCCAAATTTGAGGAAGGTGACCGCAAGCCGGTATATTCATTCATCCTTGGCGGCGGCAAGAGCATCTCTCCGGGAACTAATCTCAACTACTACATTGAGAAGGACGCGGAAGGAAAGGACAGCAAGCTTTACTTGTTCGCCGCCCGATGCGACTCTGGATTCGCGATCTGCGAGTTCCCGATAAAGGTGGCTCTTGACGACTGATCGGTGCGGAAATGAAAAGATTAGCAAGAATATTTTTGTACACGCTTCTGAGTGTGGCCTTCTTCGCCTGCGGAAAGGAAGAACAACCTTTTAAGCCTGGCGGCTCCACTGGCGGAGGAGGCACCGGAGGCGGTGGCACGACTGATCCGGTCAAGGTCGAATTTCCGAGGAAGGAACTCAGAGGTGTCTGGGTGGCCACTGTCTGGGAACTGGACTGGCCTATGGGCGCGCACGACGCGGCTTCACAGAAGAAGAAGTACACCGACTATCTGGATTTGTTTGAGAAATGCGGCATCAACGCTGTGTTCTTTCAGATCCGGTCCAAGGCCGATGCCTATTACGAGTCTCAGTACGAACCTTGGAGCAAGACCATAACCGGCGAGCCGGGCAAGAATCCTGGCTACGATGTCCTCAAGTTCCTGATAGACGAGACCCACGCCCGCGGGATGCAGTTCCATGCTTGGATCAATCCTTACCGTGTCGAGACGAGAGTTTCCGCCTCGGCTGAGTTTCCAGCATTGGATCCTAAGATTCCAGCATCGATGGTCAAGGACTACAACAAGATCCGTGTCTATAATCCGGCTCTGCCGGAGGTTCAGGACAGGATCGCCGCCATTGTCAAGGAAATCATCACAAAATACGATGTGGACGGCCTTCACATGGATGATTATTTCTATCCGTCATTGGAAAAAGGCGAGTCTCTGAATGATGCTGCTGAATATGCCAAATATGGTTCTGGATATTCAAAGATCGAGGATTTCAGGCGCGCCAATGTCACCAAGGCGATCGAAAAGATCCATAATGTGATTGTCCAGACCCGTCCGGAAGTGATTTTCTCCGTCAGCCCTCAAGGCAACTATGACAACAACTACAACGCTTTGTTCGCCGATGTCGCCACTTGGACCCGCAACGGATTGATTGATGTGATTATCCCTCAGCTGTACTATAGTGTCGTAACATTCCAGACAAGGATCAAGTGGTTCGTTGACAATGCGTTCAAGAGCCATTTGATGGCAGGCTATGGGATCTACAACTTCGCTGCGGACGCTTCCAATCCGGACTTCAAGACCACGTCCTCGTTCTACAGCCAGTACAACTACGCCGCCCAGATCAAACGTGTTGAGGGTGCTCTCTTGTACAGTGCCAAAAGCTTGACGGAAAATAAGATCGGGATAACGGACGCTGTCAAGGGAGCGTTCGGGACAAAGACTCTGATTCCGTACCTTCTTGCCGCTGACGAGAAGAAACCGGACGCTCCGACAGGGGTGAAAGTCGATGGCTCCGCCTTGACTTGGACCGGCGCGGGCCCGATGTTCGCCGTCTACAAGTTGGACGGAACCAAGAAGAAGGCGACATTGGTCGGGACGACAAAGGACAAGAAGTTCAGCCTTCCGTCGAAAGGAACCTATCTGGTGACCGCCATAAGTGAGCTTAACTCCGAGAGCGACGCGTCGGAACAGGTGACTTATTGAGATCTGGTCAGAAATATTCATAAAGAACGGTTTAATCCGTGAGGGAAAGTAAGAAAGCTTCACCTCACGGGTTTTTCTTTTGTCCCAAGGCGAATAATTCGTTATATTTGTGCTTTAGTAAGCGTTAAAAAATAAGTTGAACTAAATTTTGTGTCAGATTTATTAGGATAGATTTCTTTTGGAAGAAGTAGTGTGCCGGTGGCACATGACTGATGAGAAAAGAAATATAGACCATAAAGATATACAAATGGTTCAAGTTACTTTTTAATGATTACTTAGTCCGCGAAAGGAATATGTTTTCAAAGGAACTTAAAGAAGAATGCGGGGTGTTCGGTGTCTGGGGCGTGCCCCACGCCGCCGAGGTGACCTACTACGGTCTCCATTCCCTTCAGCATCGCGGCCAGGAAGGCTGCGGAATCGTCTCGGTCAACGATAATGGAGAACTTCACCGGGTCAAGGGACTCGGGCTCGTGACCGAAGTCTTCAACAGCGAGAATCTCGGATCTCTCCACGGAAATATGGCGGTCGGCCACGTGCGCTACTCCACCCATGGCGGAGGCGGCATCGAGAATGTCCAGCCTTTCCTCTTCAGGCACAACAGCGGTGACTTCGCCCTTGTCCACAACGGCAACGTGGTCAATTCCGCCCAGTTGAGAAAGTATCTGGAGGATCGCGGCAGCCTTTTCCAGTCCACATCCGACAGCGAGATCCTGGCCCACCTCATCAAGAAGGAGCCGGTCGAAAGGAACAGCCCGAGAATCATCCCTATCATGGAGGCCCTGAATATGATTGAAGGGGCTTTTGCGTTTATGGTGATGACCAACCACAGGATCTATGCGATGAGGGACAAGTACGGCCTCAGGCCTCTGTCCATCGGGCGCATCGGCGACGGCTATGTCCTCAGCAGCGAGACCTGCGCGTTCAGCGTCGTGGGAGCGGAGTTTGTCCGCGATGTGGAGCCGGGCGAGGTGGTCACGATCGACCACCACGGCATCAGGAGTCGGAAATATTCAGACTACCAGCGTCACGCGATGTGCGCCATGGAATATATTTACTTCTCCCGCCCGGACAGCGACATCGAAGGCCGTAACGTCCATTCTTTCAGGAAAGAGAGCGGAAAGATCCTCTACCGGGAGTCGCATGTGGACGCGGACATCGTGGTCGGGGTTCCGGACTCCAGCCTGAGCGCCGCCTCCGGTTACGCCGAGGCGAGCGGACTTCCTAACGAGATGGGACTCATCAAGAACCGCTACATCGGCAGGACTTTCATCCAGCCGTCGCAGGAGATGAGGGACAAGGGCGTGAAGATGAAGCTTTCTCCTGTGCGGAGCATCGTCAAAGACAAGAGGATAATACTGGTGGACGACTCGATCGTGCGTGGGACGACATCGCTGAGGATCGTACGGATGCTCCGCGAGGCCGGGGCGAAGGAGGTCCACATGAGGATCGCCAGTCCGATGATCAAGAATCCGTGCTTCTACGGAGTGGACATGTCCACCCACAAGGAGCTCCTGTGCTATTCAAGAAACCTTGAGCAGGCCCGTCAGGCCATCGAGGCCGACTCGTTGGCGTTCCTTTCTGAGAAGGGCCTTTTCGAGGCCGGTCACCGCACCGACCTCTGCCTTGCCTGCTTCAACGGCAACTACCCGACCGCCCTCTACTCCAGCATCGAGGAGGTCAACGAGGAACATAAATTTTAGAAGTCTTTCTGATTTGCTATAGATTCCCTTGACGTTCCCGGTGAGTTTCGCCGGGTCGTCAGCGTAGGGGATGCTCCCGGACGGTCTAAGGACATCTCGTTCAGAATTGCAAGGTAAAAGGCTTCCGATGTAGCCGGAGAAGGCTCCCCTGTGCAAATCTGTTCCGGGCTGAAGGATAGAGGGTACCTTGCAAGGCCTTCAGGGACGGATTCGCCTGGACTCGCGGGAACAGAATTGCAGCGGATTGCTGTTAGGGATGGATGTGGGTGCAAATCCGTGGAAGAAGGGTTGCGGGGGGGGCGGACGGACTTGGAGAGTTCGCAGACGGAGATGACGTTCCAGATGATTGATTCGAGATGCAGGATGCTGAGAGCGTTGCGTTTCTGGGTGTGCGTGATTTACGCTTTCCGGAACTCAAGGTTGGCTTTCGGGACGAATGTCCTTCGAGCGGCTGTGCGACATATATTCGTGCCGTTGCAGGGGAGTTATCATATCAGACATTTTCTTTATGGCAGAGGCTACTTGAGTCGTATCTGAAGATTCAGCTTGAATGACAAGGAACCGTCTTCTTCTCTGATGATCCGGGCATACTCATGTCGTGTGGTGCTGGAGCGCTCTAGATATGCATTATTGTAAAGAAAATCCTCAAAGCGGTTGCGGTCATAGAAATGGTAACAGAGGACATCTCCACTTTCTTTTACCACAAGATAGCCTCCGTTCGCATCATATTTCCCATTCCAAGCTTTTCCAGGCATCATTCCAAGAGCGGATGATGTCAAGAGGTTCTTCACTTTATATTCATAGTACGGAATACTCTGGGACATATCGAAATTTAGAGGATTCTTCTCGGATAGAGTCCGAACCAGATCCTTTAACATATTTGTGTCTTGTTCGAGTTGTTCAAGAAGCAACAAGCCGATGATTTCCCCAAGACAGCAGTCAAGCATTGCCAGATTGTTCCTGAATATAGGATTATCAACCTTATCAAATACAAGATGACATCCCTTACTTTCAATGGCCTGAACTCTGAGGATTACTTTCTTCTGCTTTGGATTGAGGGTGTTGATATATTCAATGTCTGCATCGTTCAGTTTGTTCCCGCAAATCTTAAAATTGAAATTTGTAGTCTTGCCAGCATTGAGCAATGTTGAATCTCCGCCAAGCTGAGACTTGATACTGAATCCCATCTCTGTATTCAACCTCGTCCGCCTGTCGTGCAAAACTATTCGTATGTCCGTTTTATCCGAAGACTTTGCTTTTAGTGTATGGCAATGAATCTTTGTCATGAAATCTTCAGTGGCAGGGATGGCAAAAGCACTTTTGATCTCCGAATCTTTCCCGACAAACTGAATTGCACTGAGTAAAGTCATTGCTTGAGATTCAAATTCTTTTGCAGGTAGCCTAAGCAGTTCTGTTCCGTCTGATGTTTGAATCACGACATCACTATTTTCTGGCAAATATTTCAGTTTGCCCTCAGCCTCTTCCCTCAATATCATAATAATTGGATATACGAGATTCTTGATTTTATTCAAGTTTTCGTCTCCAGCGTGGACTTCTCCATCTCCTAGGAGTTTCAGCAAGACATATACCTCACTCCACTCACCTTTATTTCCTGTAATTGGCATAGTTATTTCGTTTTAGATAGTTTGATCTTTTTTAATAATTGAGCGGCAGTCGCTTGAATGGCTGGCACTGCAACGGAATTGCCGAACTGTTTATACGCGGAAGCATCGGCGACCCCGATTATGAAATTATCAGGGAACCCTTGAAGCCGCGCCCATTCTCGTGGGGTCATTCTTCTTATACCATCGTGATTCACTTCACCTTTTATCCTCGTAGTCGGGGTAAAGTCTTTCAGCCTCTTGTCGATGACAAGGTTTCTTTCTCGTCCCATTCCTCCTACTACGATTGCATTGGAGACTCCATCGTCAGGTATGATTTCATATCCGAATCCATTCCCTTTTGCCGCATGACGCTCTTTGTGAGCAACAAGAGTTTTTATGTATTGAGTAGAAAGATAGTACTTTGACGGTACGACCTCTTTCTCTTTTATCTCGGCGAATGTTTTTGTCGTGTCTGTTGGTTCTGGATATGTAAAATCTGTTACATTCTGATCTTTCCTGAATCCGACAATATAAACACGTTCCCGATGCTGTGGAACACCGAAATTCATTGCATTCACAATTTGTGGGTTAGGAACATAGTAGTTCAAATCTTCACGAAGGACTTTCAAGATAGTCTTTATTGTATTCCCTTTGTCGTGAATCAAAAGTCCTTTTACGTTTTCCAGAAAGAAGGCTTTCGGTTGCTTCCTCTTTATTATTTCAGCGACATCGAAAAATAGTGTTCCTCGCGTTTCTTCAAATCCTCTACGTTTGCCAGCCAGTGAAAATGCCTGACAAGGGAATCCAGCACAAAGGACATCGAAGCCATCTGGGATATATGATTTCGTTTCCTCAAGCGTGATGTCCCCGAATGGGATTTCCCCATAATTCAGCATATAGGTTTTCTGTGCTTGGGCATCCCATTCAGAAGAGAACACGCATCGTCCACCAAGGTTTTGCATAGCCATTCTAAAGCCACCGATACCGGCAAACAGATCGATGAATGTGAATTTCGGTTTGGCTACAGGAAGGAATGGCACTTCAAAGAAATCAGGGAATAACGATTGATCGAATGCGGAATCTTCCAATATGGAAGCATCCGCATCATTCGATGCCGCTTCAAATACATCTTGCAGAATACCTTCAGCTTTCTTCCGATACGCAGAATCAGTCTTCTTGCCCATATTGTGACAGTGGTGAGAAAGAATAGCAAGTTGCATATTCAATGGCATTCGCTCGCCATCAGACATGACACAATGTGGACCTGATAATGATGCGGAGCTCTTCCCTTTCAAGAAGTTCTCAATCAGAAGTTTCTTATGAGCGTTATAAGTATTCATGTTTTCTCTCAACAAGTGAGCGTCAAAATTTATAATCAATACTGCCTTGTAATCTTGGCAGTATATTTACATTTGCAATCAACAAAGTTACAAAAACAATCCATACAATTTATATTTTAGTTCAAATACATTTGAGTACGATTTGATTACGCTTCATAGGTGCTATTGTGTCCTCATTGCTATAACTGTATAAAACATAATCCTACGGATTCAGCATTTTCCCGTATGAGGAAAAAGAAACGACTTCCGAAAAGGTTGTCGTTATCGGATTTTAGTTGTAACTTCGCAGAGTCGGTGATCGCTCTGACAACATCTGGCCTTGGTGAGAGATTCCATACCATGGCCTTAATGTTTTTCAGGTAATGCGGTTGCTGGATTTCAGGGATTTATATAATACAAAATACACTATGGCAGTTGATTACGAGAAGGCGGGCGTGAGCCTTGAGGCGGGCTACGACGTTGTCCGCAGGATCAAGAAGCACGTGGCGTCGACCGACAGGCTCGGCGTGATGGGAAACATCGGGGCGTTCGGAGGAATGTTCGATCTTTCAAAACTGAACATCAAGGAACCGGTCCTGGTCAGCGGGACGGACGGAGTCGGCACTAAGCTCAAGCTGGCGTTCGCGATGGACAAGCACGACACCATCGGCATCGACGCCGTGGCGATGTGTGTGAACGACGTTCTGGCCCAGGGAGCGGAACCGCTTGTGTTCCTTGACTATGTGGCCCAGGGAAAGACCCGTCCAGAGGTCGTGGAGGCGATTGTCGCCGGAGTTGCTGACGGATGTCGTCAGGCCGGATGCGCCCTCGTGGGCGGCGAGACCGCCGAGATGCCTGGAATGTACGAGGACGGTGAATATGACATCGCTGGCTACACCACGGGTGTCGTGGAGAAATCCAGACTCATTGACGGCACGAAGGTCAAGGCCGGGGATGTCCTTGTGGGAATAGCCTCCACCGGAGTCCACAGCAACGGCTTCAGCCTCGTGCGCAAGATCTTTTCCGACAACAATCTGGATCTCTTCAAGGTTTATCCTGAACTGGAGTCCGACCAGCAGCTCGGCATTGTCGCCCTGACACCGACCAGAATCTACGTCAGGCAGGTGCTGGAGGTGATCCGCAACTGCGACGTGCACGGAGTGGCCCACATCACCGGCGGCGGCTTTGACGAGAACATTCCGAGAATCCTCCGTGAAGGCCAGGGCATCGAGGTTCAGGAAGGCTCATGGACAATCCTTCCGATCTTCCGTTTCCTGGAAAAGTACGGCAACATCCCCCATAGGGAGATGTTCAACATATTCAACATGGGTGTCGGAATGGTTTTGGCTTTGGATGAGTCCGAGGCTCAGAAGGCCATCGACATCCTCGCCGCCCACGGCGACAAGGCGACCGTCATCGGCCGCGTGACCGACAAGCCGGGCGTGGACATCCGCCTGCTTTAGCGTGGAAATATTCATTCCAAAAGTATAAAGGTATATAAATGAGAGCTTTAATCAGTGTTAGTGACAAGACGGGTGTCGTTGATTTCGCCCGGGAACTCGTGTCGCTCGGATGGGAAATCCTTTCCACCAGCGGCACAATGAAGATGTTGAAAGAGGCAGGTCTGCCTGTGACCAGTGTGAGCGATGTCACGGGATTCCCCGAGATCTGCGACGGCCGTGTGAAGACCCTTCATCCTAAGATCCACGGAGCCCTTCTCGCCCGCAGGGATATTCCTGATCATCTGAAACAATTAGAGGACAACGGAATCGAGAAGATCGACCTCGTCTGCGTCAACCTTTATCCGTTCCGTGAGACGATCGCCAAACCGGATGTCACGATGGAGGATGCCGTGGAGCACATCGACATCGGAGGCCCGTCAATGCTTCGCAGCGCCGCCAAGAACTGGGCCTCGGTCACAGTGGTAGTCAATCCTGAGGACTACGCCACTGTCATCTCCGAGATCAAGGCCACCGGTGACACGACCACGGAGACCCGTCTCAAACTCTCGGCCAAGGCCTACACCCACACCGCTGAATATGATAGCGCGATCGCGACCTATATGCGCGCCCAGGCCGGTCTCCCAGAGAAACTTTTCCTTGAATATGACATCTGCCAGAATCTCCGCTACGGTGAAAACCCTCATCAGCAGGCCAAGTTCTACAAGACCCTGAAGCCGGTGCCATATTCGTTGGCCACCGCCGAGCAGTTGAACGGCAAGGAGCTGTCTTACAACAATATTCAGGATGCCAACGCCGCCCTCAACATCGTCCGTGAGTTCGACGAGCCTTTCGCTGTTGGCCTCAAGCACATGAATCCGTGCGGAGCCGGTCTCGGCGCTGACGTTGTCGAGGCTTGGAAGAAGGTTTACGAGGGAGACAAGACCTCCATCTTCGGAGGTATCGTGGCGTTCAACCGTGAGGTCAACCTTGAGGTTGCGCAGCTGCTCAAGCCGATCTTCCTTGAAATCGTGATGGCTCCGTCATTCGCACCTGATGCCCTTGAGCTTCTCCGCGCCAAAAAGAACCTGCGTGTCCTTAAAGTGAATATGGAAGGTTCTGTCAAGGAGCAGATGCAGTGTGTCAGCGTCAACGGGGGACTTCTGGTTCAGAATCAAGACCTTGCCATCGTACCGGTGACCGCTTCGCAGACTGTGACCGAGGCTGTGCCGACCGAAGGGCAGATTGTCGATCTGAATTTTACCTGGAGGATTGTCAAGCATGTCAAGTCCAACGCCATCACCGTCGGCAAGGCCGGAATGATCTACGGAGTGGGAGCCGGCCAGATGAACCGTGTAGGTTCCGCCGAATTGGCTCTCAAACAGGCCGCCGCCACTTTGGCCGAGGAGGAAACCGCCAAGACAGGCGTGCCTGTTGACCCTAAGGAGGCTGCCCGCAAGGCAGGTCTCGTGCTGGCTTCCGATGCGTTCTTCCCGTTCGATGACTGCGTGACCCTGGCCGCAGAGTACGGCGTGAAAGCCATCGTGCAGCCTGGCGGATCCGTCCGCGACGAGGATTCCATCAAGAAATGCGACGAGCTTGGCATCGCCATGGTCTTCACCGGAGAACGTCATTTCAAACATTAGAATAATCTGCCAAAGCTTCTTAGAGTAGTATGCGAGTTTTTCATTTTGAAACCACGAACAAGAGTGACGGCAAGACGATAATGCTGGACACTCTGCTGTCCAGGAATGTGCTGGTTGTCGGCGGAGGCGGACGCGAGCATGCCATTGTGGACGCTTTGAGCCGTTCCAGAAGTGTCGGCAAGATCTACTGCGCTCCAGGCAACGCCGGGATCGCCGCGCAGGCCGAGTGCGTACCCCTCAAGGAAACGCAGATCCCTGAACTCGTGGAGTTTGCGAAGGAACACGGCGTAGACCTGACCGTGGTCGGCCCGGAAGTTCCTCTTTCAGCCGGAATCGCGGATGCCTTCACGAAGGCCGGTCTGAGAATATTCGGCCCGTCCGCCGCCGCAGCCCGCATCGAGTCCAGCAAGGACTTCGCCAAGCGGCTTATGGAAAAGTACGACATCCCGACAGCCTCCTTCAAGACCTTCGACAACTATGCGGATGCCATTGAACATGTCAGCCGGCACACCTTCCCGGTTGTTCTGAAATACGACGGCCTGGCCGCAGGCAAGGGTGTCGTCATCCCGGAGACCTTCTCCGACGCGCAGGCGGCTTTGAAGGACATGCTGCTGGACGACAAGTTCGGCAAGGGAAAGGTCGTGGTCGAGGAATATCTCACCGGTCCGGAGTTCTCGTTCATGTGCTTTGTGAACGGTGAGGAAGTCTTCCCGTTGGCGATCGCACAGGATCATAAGAGGGCGTTCGAGGGTGACAAGGGGCCTAACACGGGGGGTATGGGAGCATATTCACCGGTTCCGGTCATCACCGCCGAGGATGAGGAATACACCCTTGAGCACATCATGAGGAAGACCGCCGCCGCGATGGTCGCCGAGGGCTGTCCGTTCAAGGGACTGCTTTACGGCGGACTGATGAAGACACCGTCCGGCATCAAGGTGATCGAGTTCAACTGCCGTTTCGGCGACCCTGAGACTGAGGTGGTTCTGCCTCGTCTGGAGTCCGACATATTCGAGATCTTCTGTGCCGTCGCCGATGGAGGCAAGGTCGTGAACGCTCCGGAAAGGACTGACGTGGCTGAGGGTGTGAAGGTGCCGTCGTCGCAGCTGATGCCTCGGATCAAATGGTCTTCCGAACAGACTCTTGGTTTCGTGATGGCTTCGAAAGGCTATCCGGGTTCCTATGAGAAAGGCTTTGAAATCACTGGTCTGGATGAGGCTTTGTCCGATCCTTCCGTGAGGATCTATCAGATGGGTACCAAGGAGGTTTCCGATCCGGTGTCCGGAGCCAAGTCCCTTGTGACCTCAGGTGGTCGTGTGCTGATGGTTGTGGCTTCCGCCGAGACTCTTCGCCTGGCCCGCGACAAGGCTCTGGCTGCAGTTCGTAAGATCCACTGCGACAACCTCTTCTACCGTTCCGACATCGGACATCTGGTCTTGTAGTTATAAATCTCACCTCTTCACCGCTTGCGGTGATAGTAAGTCCCTCCCCCGAGGGGAGGGATTTAGGGAGAGGGTAACGTAAAAAGGCCCTAAGGGGTGTGCTAAGCACATCCCCTCCCCCGAGGGGAGGGATTTAGGGAGAGGGTAACGTGAATAGATTGTCGTGGTAGGCACTTTGAACGTGAGATATGTTTTTTCAATTAGTAATAACCTTTTAGCGAGGTACAAATGTTATGATTATATCTGGAAAAGACCTTGCGGCCAGGTTAAAGGCCCGGATGGCCGAGCAGGTGGCCACATTTCCTGCAAAGTATGGCAGAGTGCCTCATTTGGTAGTGATCCTCGTCGGGGACGACCCAGGCAGCCAGACTTATGTCAGAAATAAGTCCAGGGCCTGCGATGTCGTGGGTATCAAGAACACGACAGTCAGGATGCCCGCCGACACGCCTGAGCAGGAACTTCTTGACAAGATCGCCGAACTCAACGCCGATGACACCGTGGACGGCATCCTCGTCCAGCTCCCTCTTCCTAAACAGATCAGTGAGCCGAAGGTGATCGAGGCCATCGCCCAGTCCAAGGACGTGGATGGCTTCCACCCTCTGAACACCGCCGCCCTATGGCAGAAGAGGCCTAACGCGTCCTGCGTCGTTCCTTGTACTCCGATGGGCATCATAAGACTCCTTGAGGACGCTGACTATGAGATCGCCGGCAGGAACGCCGTGGTGATCGGACGCAGCCAGATCGTCGGCCTTCCCATCACCAAACTCCTGCTTGACAGGAACGCTACGGTAACGATCTGTCACTCAAGAACAAAGAATCTTCCCGAGATCACAAGGCAGGCTGACATCCTCGTCGTAGCCATCGGCCGTCCGAAATTTGTCACCGGAGACATGGTAAAGGAAGGAGCCGCCGTGATCGACGTGGGTATGGATCTTGACGAGAACGGCAACCTCTGCGGCGACGTTGACTTCGCCTCAGTCGAGCCGAAGGCCTCCGTCATCACCCCTGTTCCCGGCGGAGTGGGTCCGATGACCATCTGCTGCCTGATGGAGAACACCATCCAGTGCTTCCTCAACAAGGTGGCCGCCGAGAAGTCATAAGGCTTATAGTTTCCAAGTAGGTTCCGTCATGCATTAGTGGTGTCAATGTTTGGCGGAGCCATTTTTTCTATGCAGAGGAACAGATGTCATCATCTCCACAAAGTGGGTCTTGATGGAATCTGCTTGATTCTCATCTACAGACAGATAACGTCTGGTGCCGTTCTCGTCCGGAGTGAAGATGGTCGAGCCTTCATCTGTCACGGCGATGTTGCCCGCAGGAGAGAGCGTGAACCAGCCACTGCCCTCGACCGCATACAGTACTGCTGTAAGATCCCAGGTCGGACGGTCGCATGGCTCTGGCAGATAAGCCTTGTAAGCTTCGACTACCGGGTGAAGCCCGGCCCATCCAAAATCGTTCACGATGCTGGAGCCAGGATATTCGATTCTTAAACCGACTTCGAATGGGGACGTGACGATAGGTGTCGGCCATTTCTCAAAGATAATCTTGGCCGCGGGGATGTCTTTGGCGATGTTATATTCATGAATATTCGGATCCTCAAAATCTCCTGCCATCGTGACAAGCAGCTTGACCTTCTTTGCGACAAGCTCTTTTCCGCTCAATTCTGAATATTCATCCTTCTGAGTGTCAAGTAGTCTGATGAGGTTGGTCGAGAATCCTACAGAGGCTATGACGACCGAATTGTCATCAGCGTTTGCCAGAAGTTTCCTATAAAGGATATGCGCGTCAGGGAGGGTGTCATATTCTTTGATGGAGCGCCCGAAGGCTGGATTGCCGTAGGAGTCCTTCATATTCACCACTGCTTTGGCATAGTTAGGTGCGTCATTTTCGCAATCAGCGCCGTTACGAATCACTCCTATCGGGATGTCCGGGTGACCGTACCATGTGTTGAGGATGTCAACATATTCAGCAGGAGCGGTTCCTTCTTTATTGATGTTCACTGCCAGAAGGTTGATTTTTCCGGCGTCGAGGTACTTGTACAGCAGATCCATCGCCATCGCGTCATCGATGTCGTTACCGATGTCGGTCTCCATTATGATGTTCAAGACATCCCCTGATCCTTCAATAACCTTGTTCCCGCAGCCGCAAAGGATAAGAGCCGCGATACCGAATGTGAAAATACTTTTCCTCATAATCTAAAAGAATATACTATGCGCTTGAATTATTTCGCTGGAGAACGTTGGCCAGCTTTTCTATCGTTCCGTCACCAAATTTACGAAAAAAATCAGAATTGTGTCGGGAAACGTCAGGCGTTTGCTTGTATTAGCTGATCGAGGTAGGTCAATATCTGCTAAAAAATCCCTATCTTTGCCAACCAAGACATTAATTATGAGTAAGAACACTATCCAGTCCATATCCGAGCAGACCGGCTATTCTGTCTCAACCGTTTCCCGTGTACTTTCCGGCAAGGCTCAAAGATCCCGGATCAGCCAGAAAACCATAGACATAATACGGGCGGAGGCGAAGAGGGTGAATTACACTCCCAATCTGCTCGCCCAGGGTCTGAGGACCAGCCGGACGTTCACCATCGGTTTGACGGTTCCGGGGATAGACAACCCGTTCTTCGCCACTCTCGCGGCCACCGTGATCGAGAATCTCAAACTCGCCGGCTACCACACGCTGCTCGCCGACTCGCTTGAGAATCAGCAGGATTTCGAAAGTTCTCTGCGTATGTTCCGTTCCAGGAGCGTGGACGGAATTATCGCGGTTCCGGTCGGCAACTCGTCCGGACTTGCGGACGAGATCACGAACGGCATCCCGACAGTCCTGATCGACCGTTACTTTGAAGGGACCGGACTTCCTTACATCTGTACCGACAACTATGCCGGCGGCTTCATGGCCACTGAGTATCTCATCGACCGTGGCTTCCGCAACATCCTGTCCATCCAGGGAGTTGAGGACTCTACCCCTTCGATGGAGCGTGTCAGAGGCTTCAGGGATGCGATCGACGCCCATAAGGACAAGGGCATTGAATATGCCATTGTGGGTGACGCGTTCTCCGTCGAGAACGGCTACAATCAGGTTAAGAGAATATTCTCGGACGGAGTCAGGTATGACGCCGTGTTCGCATATTCATCGACCATCCTTCTTGGAGCGATCCGCGCGTTCAGGGAGCTTGGAATCAATGTGCCGGAGCAGGTTGGCATCATCTCGTTCGACAACAACGGCTTCCTTGATTTCCTCTATCCCGCGATCACCCGCATCGAGCAGCCGCTCGCTGAAATCGGTCGCCTCGCCTCCGAGACGCTTGTTGACATTATCGAGAACCGTAATCAGGATCTTCCTGCAGTCCAACGGCTTATCGCCCCTACACTTATTGTCCGCGACAGCTGCTGACCGGTCTGGATGAATGTCCATTGGTGGGAAAGTGTTCCGTGCGGACTTGATAGTCTTCCGATTGTCGGAATAAATGCCGAAATTAGCGGTCGGATCAAATCAGTTTTCGATGACGGAGAAATTTACCGAAATAATCACCTCGTCGGTTGACGGGAGACTTGACAGACAGTGTCTGGACATACTTGGAAGGCTTGACAAGGACCATTCTGTCATCAGTGTCGTCTATTTCTTCGCCGCTGGGAGCGATGAGGTATGCCTCCTGAACGGGCATATTCTTCAATCCACCACGGCTTCCGCCTTAAGGGATTGTCCGCTCGTGAGTTATGTCCCGCAAAGGCCGATGGGCGGGAGGCTCGTCGCCGAGATCCTATATATTAAAGGTAATCCTGAGGTCGAAATGCGTGAGGACTATGTTGTCCTTCGTTCGGGCGGGTGCGAGGAGATCCTGACGCAAGGGATCCGTTTCCCCTCGTCGGGGGACATCGGTGAGCAGTCGGCAAAAGTCTTTGACAGAATCAGGAATATTCTTGAGCGGGAGTCGTTCGCGGTCTCGGACATCGTCCGGCAGTGGAACTATATCAGCCACATCACTGCCGTGAGTGAAGGTGTCCAGAACTACCAGCTGTTCAATGACGCGCGGTCGGATTTCTATTCAGGTGCCGAGTGGGTGGACGGCTATCCTGCGGCGACAGGTATTGGCTGTGACTCCGGGGGAGTGATGGTCATTGTGTATGCCGTCAAAGGTTTCGACGGGGCTAACCTACCTTTGGACAACCCGTTGCAGGTGCCTGCGCACAGATATTCAGGTAGGGTTCTGGCCTCCGGTAAGGAAGCGGTGCGCACGACTCCCAAGTTCGAGCGTGGCAGGCTTCTTGGGGATGTGGTCTTCGTTTCGGGAACAGCCGCGATCAAAGGCGAGGACAGCGAGTTCTCGGAAGACACCCGTGTCCAGGCGCTCGGTGCGATCGATGTGGTGGAGCATCTGGTGGCTCCTTCCAACATATCCCCGGATTGCTCTGCCTTCCGCTTTGGGTACCTCCGCGTCTACGTCCGCCGCCCGCAGGATCTTGAGCCGGTGAGAGAGATGTTCATCTCACATTTCAAGGACACCCCGATCCATTTCCTCCAAGCCGACATCTGCCGCCCCGAACTCCTCCTTGAGCTTGAGGGTGTCGGAAGGGCATTGCCTTTCCTCAAGCCTTGAGTTCGTAGCTTTCCGGCTTTATTTTGGAGGCTTGCGAAAAGGTTTGCGTTATCAGAATTCAAAGTCGTTTTGTCAAAAATTATATAAAATATCGGGAATGATAACCTATTTTTGTAGTGTTAAGGCTTTTCTCCAAAGTTACTCGATTGAGGAAAGATTATAATTAAATAAAGGAATTTAACAGTACTTTTTTTAATACACAGTTTATGGGTAAACGATTAATTACGACATTGCTTGTGCTTCTGACAATCGGAGTGCAGGCATTCGCCCAGTCTGCCGTGTCCGGTAAGGTCACGGACAAGGCTGGTGAACCACTGGTCGGTGTGAATGTCCTTGTCAAGGGAACTAACGCTGGAACTATGACCGACCTTGACGGTAATTGGACCATTGCTAATGTTGAGTCCAACGCCGTAATTGTCTTCTCTTCTATTGGATTCTCCTCTCGTGAGGTTACAGTGGGGACCAAGAAGGTAATCAATGTTGTGCTTGAAGACGACACCAACTTCCTTGATGAGGTAGTGGTCGTTGGTTACGGTACGGCGCGCAGAAGGGATCTTTCCGGTTCGATTGCTAGTGTGAATTACGCTAATGATAAGAACATCAGCACCCTGCCAAACCCTAACGCTCTGTCTGCACTGTCAAGCAAGGTTGCAGGATTCAGCTATGCGCCTACAAGCAGCGCCGCTGGAGACAACACCGGTACCATGACAATCCGTGGAAAGAACTCCATCCCTTCAAGTGTCGGAGCCGGATCACAAAGCGTGAACCAGCCGATGCTCGTCATTGATGGAGTCATCTCTTACGGGTCCATCAACTCTGTCAACACTTCTGACATTGAGAGCATTGATGTCCTTAAGGATGCTTCCGCCGCCGCGATCTATGGATCCCGTGCCGCCAACGGTGTCATCATCATCACCACCAAGAGGGGAACGAGTGCCAAGCCGGTTGTCAGCTTCAATGCAAGCGTAAGCCTTTCTGACTGGACACGTATGCCTAAGATGGTAACGGACGACGAAACATTCCTCAAGAACAGGTTCGACTCCTACAAGGCCAACAATTCTGCATTCAAGGACAAGAATTGGGCTGACTATTCATCTCTTGAGACCGCCGCGACAGAACTCATGAGCGATGTCGAACTCGCCGCATTCAAAGATGGCACAAGGACTAACTGGATCAAGGAGATCTCTCGTACCGGCGTCGGTCAGAAGTATGACCTCAGCATCGCGGGAAAATCCAAGAATATAGCCTACTATGTTTCCGGTGACTACACCAGGCAGCAGGGTATCCGTCTTGGCGATGATTATGAGAAGTACAACTTCCTTGCGAAACTGGACATGAACGTCAACGATTGGTTGACCGTCGGAGTTAAGGCAAGCTACCTTGGCGCCAACAGCTGGGGTCAGACAGCCAGAATCCAGAACGCTACCTGGATGTCTCCATACTCATACGTGATGGTTCAGACCGAGGGCTATGAGAATTGGTACAACTATTGGCCTGACGGAAAGACTGCCAGCCCACTGGTTGGTGCGGGTAAGGATGACTCTTATCTCTACACTGACCGCTCCGGCTTCAGCTCAAACGCCAACGGCATCGCCTATGCGCAGATTGACTTCCCGTTCTTGAAAGGTCTTTCTTATAGAATCACTGTTCAGGGGCAGCACAATACTGGCCGCAGCGATGTGTTCAACAACCCTGAACTCTGGGTTGACACCAATTCGACCGCAGACATGGACAACCCTTCCAAATACAACGGCAACGCCGAGGGCTCTTCTGGAATGAGCTACTCTCAGACATGGAATGTGGACAACATCCTAACCTATAACAAGGACATCAAGGATCACCACTTTGATTTGATGGTTGGTTACACCAGAGAGAAATACAATTCAGAGGGTCTTAATGTTCAGTTCAAGGGATTCTCCAGCCCGACCTATCTCGGTGTCTACAAAATGGATGTCGCTGACAATGCCAACACGATTCTCAAGCGCTCTCGTACAACCTGGACCCGTGCCGGTTATCTCGCCCGTGCCAATTATAATTTTAAGAATACCTACTATGCCAGCGCCGTGTTCCGTCGTGACGGTTATTCGGGTCTTGCCGAAGGCTACAAGTGGGACAATTTCTACGGTGCGTCAGCAGCTTGGGTCCTCAGCAACGAGAGATTCATAAAGGATCTTGGTTGGTTTGACTTCCTTAAGTTCCGTGCTTCCTGGGGTCAGAATGGAGCCAGCTCCGTCTCTCCTTATCAGACATTGGCTACGGTTGGAGTTGTGGGAACAAGACAAGGCTCAATGTCTTGGGCATGGCTTGGAAACCAGGGCAATATAGGTATCGAGCCTTTGGGAATACCTAACAGGAGCCTTACCTGGGCTACCGTTGAGAAGATGAATTTCGGTCTTGATTTCACAGTCCTTAACGGAAGGCTTAGCGGTAACATTGACGGCTACACAGGCCGGACCACGAACATGATCGTGAGCCGCTCAGCCCCTTACATGACAGGATTCAAGTCAATCTATGACAATGTCGGCCTTGTGACCAACAATGGTATCGAGATCACCCTCAACTCCGTCAACATCAATGGCGATGGTGACAAGACTTTCCGTTGGACATCCTCTATCGTGTTCGATTCCAACACCAACTGCGTGAAGGAACTCTACGGCAAGGATTACAAGGGTGAGGAGGCTGATGATGTCGCAAATGCAGTGGCTTATGGATTCGACAGCTACTATGCTCTGCAGGTCGGTCATCCTATCGGATCCGCCTATGACCTCAAGAAACTTGGAATCTTCAACTCCGATCAGGAGGTGAAGGATTATGTAAATGACAAGGGTGAGATGATTCAGCCGAACGCAAAGGCCGGTGACATCAAGTTTGAAGATTGGAATAATGATGGTGTAATCGATGAAAAAGACCGTCATTTCCTGGGATCTCCAGATCCTCTCTTCACCATGAACATCGGCAACACCCTCAGCTGGAAGAACTTCTCCCTCTACTTTAACTTCCGTTGGGCCCAGGGTAATGACACTCACTTCATCTGGTTTGACCCTCATGCCTTCAAGACAAATCAGTCAAGCGGAGCCCAGCTTGCCGCTGTTGATCCTTGGACAGAGACCAACCACTCACAGAAGTATCCTAAGCGTGACTACAACAACACTCTTAACTATCAGTTCTGGAACACTCGTTCATTCCTGAAGCTCAAGGATCTCTCTCTCTCTTACACAGTTGACCCTAACCTCCTTAAGAAGGTTGGCCTCGGCGGAGCACGCGTTTATGTGGCCGCCACCGATCTTTTCACAATCACAGGATGGTCTGGTCTTGACCCTGAGACTGGCGGAACCATCGCCGGTGACGCAGGTTCTTCAAGGTTCGGCAGCAACGGAACCTACAAGACTGTTACATTCGGAGTAAACCTGACATTCTAATTTGAAATAAAGGAATATTATGAACATCAATAAAATACTTTCAAGCATTGTAGCAGGAGTGGTAGTCCTTGGAGGATTTACCGGGTGCAACGATGAGGAATTCCTCAAGGAGCATTCCTATAACTATGATGACAACTCTTTCTACAACTCGGAGTCAGACATCAAGATGGCTCTGAATCCATGCTATAACACTGTGGAATACCTGATTCTTGGAGAGCCTCACGGACAGCACTCCTATGCTGTTACAGGTTTAGGTATGGACACATTCTCTCCTACCGGAGCGACATCTACCTTCGGAAACTGGGAGATCAACGCCGACAACGGTATCATCCGTCACTGGTTTGACAATGTCTATACACTTGTCAACAAGGCGAACACGGTGATTGACATGATTGACGAGCGTACAGGCATCGAGTATTCAACCCCTACCATGAGAGACGAGCTTCGTGGCGAGGCAGTGTTCCTCAGAGGCTGGGCCTATCGTGTGCTAGCTGGAATGTTCGGTAACGTCGTTATTCTTGAGCACCGTACAACTGAAGCCAACTACGGCTACACACCAAGCTCACGTCAGGAGGTTTGGGAATTCATGAAGAAGGATTTCGAATGGGCGTCAGAGCATCTACCTAAGGTTGCCCGTCTCACGGGAACCGCGACAAAGGCTGCCGCTGATGTTTATCTTGCAGAGGTGAACCTCGCCCTAGGTAACTTCAAGGAGGCCGAGCAGGCCGCCACGCGCGTGATTGATGGATCGGACGGAAACTACAACATCATGACTTCCCGTTTCGGTTCTCGTCAGGATGAGACCACCGACCGTTATGGCAATGCCCTTAATCCTTATTGGGATCTTTTCCGTCAGGCATGGGGACTTGACAACGGCAAGCCTAAGAAGAAGGCTGAGGTAGACAATCCGAGCAGCCCTGACAACAAGGAATCGATTTGGGTTCTGCAGTACAACTATGGAACCTACTCTACCGGTGGTGGTGGAGATGGTTGGTGGCGTGTAAGGCTTCTCTGCACTGAGGCAAACTGGCTGCCTGCCGTAATTATGGGAAATCAGACCGCGAGATCTTATAAGGTTTGTCGTGATGAAGCGGGAAAGGATCCGATCAAGTCAAAGGATCCTAACAAAATGAAGGAGAATGAAGATAGTGTATATACCTTCTATTTCTACGGAGACGATGCTGCGACATTCGCCGAGGGAGCCTCTGCTTCTTCCGCCTTCTCGCCTATTCTTCCTAAGCGCAGGATTGCGAACGTTCCACAGGACTCTATCGGAGGAAGGGTGGCATACATTGGTACCGTCTGCATTCCTGTTGAATACGTCTACAATGGCGGAGAGTTCGTTGAAGATGGACTCTGGGATGATCCTAACGACTTCCGCGGTTCTGAGGTCATGATGCAGAAGAACTTCTACCTCCCAGGAGGACAGGGATGGCTTGATGCGAAGAAAGAGATGTACGAGAGAGCCAAGACTCTTCCTGGTCCTGGAGCCAACACCCAGGAAAAGCGGAATGCCTATAAGGTGAATGCGTCAGACACCACCATGCTCTGGCCTCGTCTTTGGAAATTCTCGGATGACGTGCACGCTGATTTCGCAACCAATGGCAACAATGCTTATGATGTTGACTGGTACATGATCCGTGTTCCTGAGGCGTACCTGCTTCGTGCCGAGGCTTATCTCGCACAGGGCAACAAGTCTGCCGCAGCCGCTGACATCAATGTCGTAAGAGATCGTGCTAATGCGAAGCCATGCAGTGCGTCAGATGTTGACATTGACTATATTCTCGATGAGCGTACTCGTGAGTTCTTAGGTGAGGAACATCGTATCATAACCCTCAACCGTCTGTCTTGCAACCCTAACTGCGGTGAATATGTCACCAGCAAGTACCCGGTTCAGGACGCCACTACTTCTAACACTGCTTACGCTCGTGTTCAGAAATATGGCTTCGGATTCGAGAATGTGGCGAATAATCCAAGGCAGACCTATGTTGACAAGTTCGGTAACACAAGACACCGTTCAGCATTCCATCCTTGGAACTACCAGTATCCTATTCCGATCCAGGTTATTCAGGCTAATAATAAGGTTGAGTACCCTCAGAACCCAGGTTATTAATAGTTTGAATCTATAGTGAAAAGAGGTGCGACATTTGTCGCACCTCCTTTTTACATATAATAAGTAAACCTTAGACAGCAATTTGTCATGAAGCATTGTACATTGGCTATTATCTTTCTTGCCACCATATTTCTGTTTGGGTGCGGACGAACATATTCAATCTCCGAAAGGGCTAAGCAGCAGCTCCCCGTCTCGCTTGAGTACGGTATGAGCAAATATATCAACGGATTCAGCGATCCTAAGATAGAGGATCTTAAAATCGTGTATGAGAATGACAGTATTTGTCTCCTGCAGTTCACTGCGGCCTACAAGGACACTTTGAACCAGACTAAGCGATTGGATTTGAGATACATCTATCTTTTCGACAGATTCATGAGTATGGCTGAAAGGAAGCCCGTTTTCAATGAGGGTTTCCGGAATATTCTTTGCCTTCCTGACGAGCTGATCAAGAAAAGTAGGAAGGAGGTTAAGAAGAATAAAGAGGTTGTGTATGACAACTTCATCGGAACCACCTTCCCGGTCAAGGAGCCATTTGACAAGTAATTAAGGGTTTTCCCTTCTAACCCTGACATCCGTTCCCGGCGTGTTGCGCAGGGCGGAGGCGATGTCGTGCGGATTGACTGTGGCCTTGTGCTCCATCAGTTCGGGGAGGTTGTAGGAGTTCATCTGGTCGGCGTAGTAGCGCAGAGGGTTTTTCTGCGGGAGAAGGAACGGTTTTGAGGCCTGGCCGTTCCCGTCGATGTGGCAGAAGAACGGGCGGGTGTAAAGGCCGTCCATTCGACGGCTGCTGAACACGAGCCAGCGGCTGTTCCCGCTCCAGGAATGGTAGCTGTCAACGTCCTCCGAGTTCGCGGCTTCAAGGGGGAAGCTCTCTCCGGAGGCAAGATCCGAGGCCCACAGGTCTGCGTCCTTGTGCCAGATGGAGAAGTTGCCATATTCCTGAAGAGTGAAGACAAGGAACCTGCCGTCGGGGGATATTCGTGGGAAGGAGACGCTTTTCCCGTTCTTGAAGCCGTTGTAGAGGGTGTCCACCTTCTCGCCGAACGAAGCGTCCTCGGGGTTGAAGTCAATGCGGAAGAGGCTGTATTTGACTTTTGAATATTCCTGCGGCATCGGTGCGACCGCCTTTGCCGAGCAGAAGTACAGGCTGCGGCCGTCGGGCGAGAATGTCGGGAATGTCTCGAACGAGTCTTCGGAGCGGGTCAACGGTGACCAGCTTATCTCGTGCCTGTCCACATCGTACACCACTACATCCGATGCGGAGTCGTAGACCTCTATGCGGTTCTCGTTGTGGCTGAAGAAGTTCTGGTTTGTCTTGTTGACAGAGAAGGCAACGTACCGTCCCGATGGATGCCAGTACGGGTAGACAAGGGCGCTGATTGTGGAGTCGGTCTTCGTGTTCAGTTTCTCCACCTTGTCGTCCAGAATCATCGCGGTGCCTCCGAAGTCGCCCCTGGCGTGGAAGAGCATCTTTGAAGGATCCCTTTGGCAATAGGAGTGGCAATTGACGCAGTTCCCTCCCGTCAGCGAGTTCTCGAAAATGGCGGTCTGTGAATATGTCTCCAGATTCCTTTGGTAGATTCCCAGTCTCTTCCATGCCTGGTAGCCCGGTGGAATAAGCCTGAAGGAAAGGAAAGGGTCGATCTTGTCGGAAGACACGTTGATTGTGAATGGATTGAATGCCAGCCACTTGCCGTCTTGCCTGACGGCCACTGTCAGGCTGATGGAAGCGCCGGCATTCTCCGCCATCAGTTTTCTCCAGTATCTTGTCGGGAACGAGAACAGCCCTTTTCGCCCCTTGATCTGTCTTTCTCCGGATTTGCCGCTGACGATCAGCGTTGCCGGCTCCTCGCCGAGGAATGAGAAGTTAAGCGGGGCTATGTTGGATGGAATGGTGACGCCGGCGTAGTCCGGGAAGATCTCAGGATACCCCTCGATGCTTCCTGTCACGCTGATCTTTCTTCCGCAGGATGTGGCCAGCGCAAGGAAGAAAACCATGAATATTATGTTGAAAGTCCGCCGGAGCGACCGCAAAGCCAATGTGCTCATTAGTTATCAGTGATTTGGGTGAACAATAAATAGTACCAGAAAGTGTTCCGGAACGAGGCCAGGGCGGATTTCGGATTCTGGCTTCGCGCCGCGTTGCCGTATTTTTCCTTGAACATCCGGAACCGAGCGACATTCTCTTCGGTCACCCCGTGTGCGAGGCACCAGTCCAGATTGACGGCCTGGCGCCGCTCAACTTCCTCCCGCGCCATTCCGTGACTGAAAGCGAAGTCGATGTTCATGGTGCCGAAGTAGTCTGAATAGAACAGCAGACACTCCTGCACCGGGGTCGGCAGCGTCTTGAGCGCCGGAACTCCGAACCGTTTACGGACGAACTCCACGACATTGTCCATGTCCTTGGCCAGCAGGAGGTAGGACAGGGCATATTCCATTGCCTTCCTGTCCGCGGGATTCGCGTCAACTATCCTGAACAGGTCATCCATCGGATTGGTGTATAGCACGAAAGCGTCCTCGCACGCAAGGTCGCGTCTTCCGTTCCCCAGAAGCGGGTCGCTCATCACGGCCTCGTCGTTGTCCAGGAAGACTCTCTGCGAGGAAGCCCACTTGGAGTAGCGCGGAGATTTCTCCATCAGTCTGATGTACTTCTCCGCCGTAGGGTACGACCCACGCATCAGATCGATCTGGAGCACGGTCTTCAGCATCGACGGCACATGGTCTCCGAACGCCAGATCAGCGTTGAACGCGGTGCTCTGGGCCGCTCCCATGTTGCCCATGGCGAACAGCACCCGGCTGAGCCTCAGCAAGTCAAGGTCGTTCTGCGACTTCACGTCATTGATCAGCGAAAGCGGACCGTTCTGCCGGTACCTGAACAGATCCTCAGCCAGTAGCCCTTTCTCAGCCAGCGCCAGATTGAGGTAGTTGGCCTCATTACTAGAGCGGGCATCCTTTCCGAAGACACGGATGATCTTGTCCCACTTCTCATTGGCGGCCAGGCACTCCAGATGGAACGCCCTGGTCTGGTTCTCGGACTTGAACGAGTCGCTGAAATAGAAGAACACCGCCAGCGAGATTACGGAACACACGGTGCAGACGGCACCTTTGGCATAGTGTCCCTTTGCCTCAACCTTTCGGGAGACAGCTGCGATGAATATGCAGACAGACAGCATGACCCAGCTGACATAGTGGATCTTTGGCATGGTCAGAATGTCCACCTCGTAGTACATCCGAGGGGTAAAGGCCTCCAAGACAGTGGCGATCTGTCCTATCTGGATCATCACGAAACCAAGGATCACGGTCAAGAGCGGGTACATGGTGGCAAGCGGGGATTTCCGGCGTTTGGTGAACACGTCGAACAGCAACGCCCGCACGGCGAACAGCAGCGCCGCCGACCCTGCCAGAAAATAAAGCCCCACGGTCATCAGGCATCCCTGTACCAACGGAACGCTCTTGCTTTTGATTCTTGAATATGCCAGCAGACATGCAACCGCTGCCACATAGGCTATAAGCCCTTGGTAGAGGCAGTAATAGTCCTGAAGGGATACCGCCAGAAACGTGGACGGCAGCAGGCTGAGCGGGAATATTCCCCAAGCCGCATCTTCCCTTTGAACTGTCTGTTCCATGATCCTCCAGACCATCCAGACGTTCAGCCCCAGAATCACAATCGTGACAGCCGCACCGACTCCGGGAACCGTGAAGAACTGCACAAGGGACCTGGCCACGAGTTCCGCCAGCCCGCCAGGCTGGAACAGGATCCCACTGATGTAGCCCCAGTCGCAGAGAAACATCTCCTGCTGTCCTCTGAACGGCAGTACCCACCTCTGCGAAGGGATTAAACATGCGCAGAAAAGTATCCCGCAGACAGACATGGCGATGGTCAGGGCAATCGTCGTCGCAGTTATTTTTAGACTTCGTTTCATATTTAGAAACACACGGCTTGGCAACCTTCAAAAAGAACCGGCTTTGTCTTAAGGAACCGTTTCGATCAAGATTTCTTTTATCTTCAGTAATGATCCACCGGCCGCTCCTTTTTTCCAAAGATTTCTGTCCTCGAAAAGACTGCCAAGTCTTTACCAACTTATTTTAAACCAGCTTACTTAATGCAAGGCGACCGGAGATCCCGGTCGCCTTGTTTTTCGGGTCATTACCTTAATGCCTTTACCTGTTTCTCGGTAAGCCCGGTCAATTGTAGAATCTGCCCTATTGGCATACCGATTTCAAGCATGGCCTTGGCCACTTCAGCTTTACCCTCAGCTTTTCCCTCGGCTTTACCCTCGGCTTTTCCCTCGGCCATCCCCTCAGCCTTTCCTTTGGCCAAACCGTCAGCCATTCCTTTGGCCATTCCTTTAGCCATTCCTTTGGCCATCCCTTTGGCCATCCCATCGGCGATCCCCTTGGCCTCTCCGTCGGCGTATCCCGCCTCGAAGCCCTTGCGCTCGGCGAATTCCCGCTGCGCCAGAATGTCCCACTCGTTCATCTTGTCAATCTCGTATTTAAGTTTCTTCTCCTTGTCGAACGCCGCCACCTCACACGCCTCGGCGAGCCGTCTTGAGATCCCGCCGGCCTCCTCTATCCATTCGGGGATCCTTTGGAAGCCATCACTGTTCTTGAATATGTAGAACAGCCTGTCGAACTCCGTCACGCACTCCTCCAGCGTCTTGGTGAACAGCGTCATCTCCACAAAGATAACACTAATTGTCTGATCCGCAACCATTCCGGTGCGTTTTTCGGTGAACCTCCAGTGGGAGATGAAGTGGTCGGTGTCCCAGAGGGACTCGTCATCGTGCCTCAGGCGGTAGTTCAGGAACGACACCACGTAGACCGGCCGCAGCCCCTTGTACCGCACCCCGTCCGAGAGCTCGAGATGGTAGAGTCCCGACGCGTAGTAGACGCACCTCTCGAAGAAGAAGTCCTCCTCCGAGGCCTGCATCTCCACGACGAACGTCCTGTCGTCCCTGTTCACGCAGACCAGATCCAGCACCGTCTTCTTCCCGTAGGGGACATCCCTCCGCTGCTCCCTGTCGGAGTACTCCTTGATGTCCTCGATCCTCGCCTCCGGAGGCAGGATCTGGTTCAGCACCCCGATGAGGATGTCCTTGTTGTTCCTGTCCGCGAACACTGCCTTGAATCCCACATCGCTCCGCAGATTCACGAACGGAGCGAGTCCTTGTCTCTTTTCATTGAAATACATAGTTCAAATTTTAAATGAATATTTGAACCGCAATAATATGCACTAAAAACGTAAATAATGAAAAGAAACGTATGCGGATTATAAAAAACAGAAATATTTTCGGATGATACCCCCTAAGTAATCCTTAAATAATAACCAACTTATTGTTTATCGCTTACCAAGTAATCCTTCGCCAATCAATTTGGTCGCAGCCGAAAACCATTCTTCACCGGCCTGCAGGACATCACGAAATGAAGCCGGGCTCCGTCTTTGATGTCGGAGTAGCGGATGACGGGGGAGTCCAGCCTCTTGCCGTTGAGGTAGGCGGCCTTGATGTAAACCGCTTCCTTGCTCCAACCTTCCGTTGTCATTTCCAGCAGACCTCCGTCTGACAGCCTGACCTTCAGCCCCTTGGCGCACGGAGAACCGATGTAGTACTCATCGGATCCGGGGCAGAACGGATAGAATCCAAGGCAGTTGAAAATGTACCAGGCGGACATCTGGCCGCAGTCGTCGTTGCCGCTCAGCGAGCCGGGCTCGTTGCCGTAGAAGTTGTCGGCGATGTAGCGCACCCATTTCTGGCACTTCCAAGGCTCGCCGAACCAGTCGTACAGATAGGTGACGTGGTGGCAAGGCTCGTTGCCGTGCCAGTAGCCGCCGATGCGGCCCCAGATGTCGTGCGCTCCGGGAATATCCTCGGGCAGCTCGATAGTGAAGAGGCTGTCGAGGCGGCTCTGGAGCAATTTCCGGCCGGCTTTCTCGACATATCCGCCGAAATCGTGCGGCACTGTCCACGTGTACTGCATCGTGAACCCTTCCGTGATGTCGCCCCAGCCGTGGACCGAGTTCGGACCCTGATAGGCGACAGGGGCGAACGGGTCGCGCCAGTCGCCGGCGGAATCCTTTCCGCGCATGTAGCCGGTCTCGGGATCGATGAGATTCCGGTAGTTCATCGACCGGTTGAGGAAGAACTCGTAGTCCTCCCGGTGACCCAGAAGCTTGGCCGCCTGGGCAATGCACCAATCGTCGTAGGCATATTCAAGAGTCTTGGAGACCGATTCCTTCTCCTTGTCGAAAGGCACGTAGCCGAGGGAGGTATATTCAGGAATGCAGTCGTAGTGAGGGTTGGTGGCGGTGGTCTTCATCGCCTGGAAGGCGCGCTCGTAGTCGAATCCACGCACGCCTTTGAGCATCATGTCTGCCAGTACAGAGCAGGCGTGATAGCCGATCATGCACCAGGTCTCGCCGCCGTAGAACGACCAGATCGGGAGCATCTTCTCGGTACTTTTGTCGAAATGGGCGAGCATCGAGTTGGCGATGTCTGCCTGAAGCGGCTTGTTGACGAGGTTGAGAAGCGGGTGGAAAGCCCTGTAAGTGTCCCATAGCGAGAATGTCGTGACGTTGGTGAAGTCTTCCGCATTCCCGATCGTGCCGTCGTGCTCGCGGAAGCGTCCGTCCGCGTCCTCGAATAGGAACGGATGTAGGGCTGTGCGATAGACGCTGGTGTAGAATGTCTCCCGGAGCGTCTTGTCGTCGGAATCCAGCTCGTACTTCCCGAGTTCCTTTTCCCAGAGATCCTCGGCCTCGGTCCTTACAGCGGCGAAGTCCTTGCCTTCCAGCTCCTTGAGGTTGTTCAGAGCACCATCAGTGCCTACAGCCGACACGGCGACATCTATGAATATGCTCTCGTCGGCTCCGGTCTTGAACCTTGCGACAGCCTTCAGTTTCTGTCCCCACGCTTCAAGCGAGCTGCGGAACCGCTTGGTGTTGTAGATCACCGGCTGCCCGTCCTGGAATATGTTGAACTCCTCGATCGGCCTTGAGAATCTGGCCACGAAATAGACATAACGTCCCGGGTTCCAGCCGTTGACGACCTTGCTGCCGATGATCGTGCGCTCGTCCAGCAGGCGTACCGTGGACCAGAGGCAATCCCATTTCAGGGTGTGGTCAAGGTCGATCATCACAAACGAACTGTCCGACTGCGGGAATGTGAACTTGAATATTCCGCTTCGCAGGGCTGCCGTCATCTCGGCCTTGACTCCGTAGTCCTTCAGGATCACTCCGTAGTAACCCGGCTCGCCCCATTCCTGGTTGTGGTCGTAGGTTGACGGATCCATCTTCGATCCGGTTCCCGGCAGGAAGAGGAAATCGCCCATGTCCGGGATTCCGGTTCCGCTCAGATGCGTGAGGCTGAAACCCTGGATGAACGGCTTGGAGTACTTGTACCCAGCGGCGCAGTCATAGTCCTTGTCGTCGCAGTCCGGGCTGATCTGGATCCCTCCGAACGGCACCTGCGGCCCCGGGTACACGTTCCCGAACCCGTCCGTCCCCACGAAAACGTTCACGTCATCGATCAGTTTCCGCGTCTCCTCCCCGCCCGCAAAACTCAAAACCGAAAACCCACACAGCACCGCCATGCCCAAAAACATTCTCCGAATATTCATAACAACAATCATTTTCATTTTCCCCGTAAAATTACCGAATATTTCTGGAAATTCACAGTCGCCAACGCTGTCGCTCAGATCTCTTTCTTTGAGCCGGACAGGAGAACTGAGGTCATCGCCTGGTTCAAGGAGTTGCTCACGGCCATCAACATGAACTTTCCTTCGGCGACTTATACCGACGCGATGCTCAATGGCCTTATCGTAAGCGATCTCATAGACATTGACGCGACCGAGCTTATGTCTGAGATCAAGACAATGTACGACAACGGTTTCGTGAATCTTATGACCTGTGGAGATTTTACCGAAGTGGAAAAAGCGATGATCAGGAAAGAGCACTCGCCTTCCCCTGAAATCGAACCGGACATAAAGGTACGTTACGGTCTGCTACGCAAATCCGCCAAATAATGTCTGCGAGATATGTGTCAGGCAACTTCAAAGGAAGCATCCGCAAGCTCCTTCCCGGACTTGCGGATCGCCATCCATTATGCTACTCGGGATGAGCGAACGATGCGATTGTTCCATCATCAACTCCAGTGCAGTTGACAATCACATCAACCGGTGTCCCGGCCTCGAAAAGCTTTCTTGCGATAGAAAGTCTTGTCTCCTCACGTCCTTGCTCCAGACCCTCCTCACGGCCTTCCCGCAGCCCTTTCTGCAGCCCTTTCTGCAGCCCTTCCTCCAAGCCCTTGCGCACGGCATATTCCTTCTGCGCTTGAATGTCCCACTCGTTCATCTTGTCAATCTCGTATTTAAGTTTCTTCTCCTTGTCGAACGCCGCCACCTCACACGCCTCGGCGAGCCGTCTTGAGATCCCGCCGGCCTCCTCTATCCATTCGGGGATCCTTTGGAAGCCATCACTGTTCTTGAATATGTAGAACAGCCTGTCGAACTCCGTCACGCACTCCTCCAGCGTCTTGGTGAACAGCGTCATCTCCACAAAGATAACACTAATTGTCTGATCCGCAACCATTCCGGTGCGTTTTTCGGTGAACCTCCAGTGGGAGATGAAGTGGTCGGTGTCCCAGAGGGACTCGTCATCGTGCCTCAGGCGGTAGTTCAGGAACGACACCACGTAGACCGGCCGCAGCCCCTTGTACCGCACCCCGTCCGAGAGCTCGAGATGGTAGAGTCCCGACGCGTAGTAGACGCACCTCTCGAAGAAGAAGTCCTCCTCCGAGGCCTGCATCTCCACGACGAACGTCCTGTCGTCCCTGTTCACGCAGACCAGATCCAGCACCGTCTTCTTCCCGTAGGGGACATCCCTCCGCTGCTCCCTGTCGGAGTACTCCTTGATGTCCTCGATCCTCGCCTCCGGAGGCAGGATCTGGTTCAGCACCCCGATGAGGATGTCCTTGTTGTTCCTGTCCGCGAACACTGCCTTGAATCCCACATCGCTCCGCAGATTCACGAACGGAGCGAGTCCTTGTCTCTTTTCATTGAAATACATAGTTCAAATTTTAAATGAATATTTGAACCGCAATAATATGCACTAAAAACGTAAATAATGAAAAGAAACGTATGCGGATTATAAAAAACAGAAATATTTTCGGATGATACCCCCTAAATTTGCGTTAAAGTAATCCTTAAAAAAAGACCTGGTTATCTTTTAAGGATCATTTGTGCCTTTGCTGCTTAGCACACAGACAAGTCTGCATAGCCGGTTGTTCTCATCGGCTACTTCCGGCTTATGGTAGTCAGGCAGTAAGGACCGGCATAAATGACGGTACCTTCGCTGAAGAGTTTCTGCAGTTCGGGTGTTGTTTCCATTCTTGACGTTCGGGTGATGATCGTTAAAGGTCTGCCGTAACCCACATTCTTTCCGGTCAGCTCAATGTGGGCTTTGACCGCCTCGGACAGTTTTGCGGGATCGTCTCCGAAGTCGGTGATCTGGCGGCCAGTGTAGACATCGATGTTCTCGGGGCGGTGAAGGAATATGGTGGCGACATCGGTGCCTTCCGGAACTCTCGAGCAGATTGAGCCGTAGCCTATGTACGGGTTCAGGTCGCGGAGTACAGCCGAGGCGGAGAAGGCCGCCAGGAACAGTCCGGCGCTGAGAAGAAGGGCAGGAATATTCACACTTTTCCTCTTTATCAGGAACCATGTCCCCATGGCGTTGGCCAGGGTCAGGAGGATGACGGCGTTGACCACCGGAGCCTCACGGGCGAAGGAATATTCATCCTGAAGGCTGGCTGCCGCGGGTATGGTGACAGAGCCGCTCAGGAAAAGGAGGGTGGCTATGCCGGCGCAGAGCAGCAGGATCTGGAATATTCCTACAGACCAGCGCATCCATCCGCGCTCCCCGATGCGGTCAAGAACGGTAGGGAACAGATAGACGCAGAACGGGAGGACCGGCACGAGGTAGATCGGAAGCTTTGAACTGAATGATGACAGCATCGCGGCTGTGGAGATGATCGTGCAGAGGAACAGAATCTCAAGATCGGAGGACTTTTCAGCACCGGCCTTCCTTACCGGAAGAAGCGAGGCCATGAATGAGCCGATCAGCAGCAGGGTGTAGGGAGCCAGACACCATAGGAGGGTCACCAGATAGAACCAGAATGGTCTCGCATGGGTGAAGGCGTTGACGGCGCGGCCTACTGTCTGCTTGAAAAGAAGGTTGTTGATGTACTCCGGGCCTCCTTCCAGCCAGACACAGGTGAGCCAGACGGCGGAGAGGGCGGCGATGATGCCCCAGGTCTTGAGACCCAGGTACTTGCGGAATCCTTTCCAATCCCGCTTGACCGCAAGGAACACCGCTATCGCCAGCGGCGGCATCAGTAGGCCTACGGGTCCCTTGGTGAAAAGGGCAAGGAAGATCCATAGCGGTAGCGTCAGCGAGTCCTGGCGCCGGGAGCCTTCGCCGGTGTACATCCTGTAGAATGTCCAGAGAGCCAGGACGATGAACAGGCACATCAGCATGTCCATCCTCAGCACGACCATCGTCCCGAGGAACATCACGCAGGTCAGCGTCATTCCGGCCACGGACATCCTGTTCATCGCGGACTTGCCTTTCATCACCCACCTGTCCATTATCCCGACAATGGCGAATGCCGGAATCAGAGAGAACATCGACAGCGCGAGGCAACTATGATGTCCGAACAACAGTCTGCACAGCATCACTATCCAGAAATAAAGCGGTGGCTTGTCGGCGTAGGGAATGCCGTGGTTGTAGAATGCGAACAGGTGGCCGTTGGCGATAGCTTCGTCAGCGATGCTCAGGTAGCGCAGCTCGTTGGAGGGCGTGAAATCCCGCATCGCCATCATGGGAAGAAGGCAGACGGCGCAGAAGACAAAGACCGTCATCATGGGATGGCGGGTGAATATGTTCCCTTTGCGGCACCGCAGTGGCGACGCTCCCGCAGGCCCGGCAACCTGTGAAGAAGGAGCCGGGGCTGGAAAAACCTGTGAACTCTTATTCCGCATCTGACGATTGGGTTTTGCCTGATCCAAGGATCAGATTTCTGATGTAGGTGACAAAGCCGAACGCCTGGCCGATGATCAGCACCGCGTCCAGACGGATTATTCCGTAGGTGATGATCATTCCGGAACCTGCCAGGCTGATGATCCAGAAGCCTCGCGGCAGCACGGACACGTGCCTGCGGTGCGAGAAGATGAACTGGTAGACAAACCGCAGCGTGAACATCACTTGTCCGACGGAGCCGAACACAACCAGCCATACGGGGATGTCGTGGTTGTTGAAGAAGCTTTCTGAATATTCATGAGCGTCATTCAGCAGGAATACTGTCGCCACCAGGGGGAGGATGAACAGGAAGACTCTAGTCAGGGACTTGATCTTCGTCCAGATGCCGTTGGCGTTCAGATTCCACAGGTAGATGTAGTAGGAGATGAACTGGCCGAGTATGATAGAGAAGTCGTTCCTAATCACACCGTAGATGAACATCAGACATGCCCCGATCACGCTGAAGATCCAGTAGGATACCGGCGAGACTGACTTGTGTGCGGCCTCGGACTTCAGCCACTGGAGCATGGTCCTCAGTCCGAAGAACATCTGCGCCGAGAAACCTATGGTCAGGATCAGCCAAACGGGAATGTTCTGGAACATATTCATGGAAGACAATTATTTGACGGGTTGGCCTTGCTCCTGGAGATCGCTTTTCCCGACTGAGTAGTTGATGTACCTCGGTCTCATCCAGCGGTAGGCGAAACAGTCAGCCAAAGGTCCCCAGAACCTGTTCCGTAGATTGAATTTGGACTTGCCGGCGGAGCGCGGAAAATGCCTTACGGCGACCTCGCCGAAAGAACCTCCATCCTGCAGCAGAATGAGGGCCGGCAGGAAACGGTGCATCCCCTTGAACATCGGAATCCGTCTGGCGGCCTCCGTGCGGATGATCTTAAGCGGGCAGCCCGTGTCCCTGGCTCCGTCGTGGGTCATCATATTCCTGAACCTGTTGGCGATTCTGGACTGCATCCTCTTGAACGCCGTGTCCTTGCGGTCAGCCCTGTATCCTGTCATCAGGGTGTGATCCTTCATTCCGTCGATCAGAAGGTTGAAATCCTGCGGGGAGGTCTGGAGGTCAGCGTCCATGTAGCCGACATATTCAGAGAAGGTGTGGTCGAATCCGGCCTTGATGGCGGCGCTCAGTCCGGCGTTCCTTGAGAAGCTGATGTAGAAGAAGTCCCTTTGCCTTTGGCAGGTCTCCTGGATCAGCCTGAGGCTCCCGTCGGAGGAACCGTCGTCCACGAAGAGGACGCAGGTCTTGACCTTGCTGACCGGAATAAACTCTGCCAGGGCCTTTTCGAGGTTGCGGATGTTGTCCTCCTCGTTGAACACCGGCACCACGATGGTGAGGGAATATTCAGAAGTGCTGTTCATGTCTTAATTTGATTTTCTGTAGCTTAGTATCGCCCAAACCCCGAAAGCGGCGGCGAATCCGCAAAGGGCCAGAAATTGTGGGATCATGTCGGCGAACCGGCTGCCCTTGAGGTAGACAAGCCGCATCACGTCGATGAAATATTTAAGGGGATTGAATAGGGTGACCGCCTGCGCCCAGTCCGGCATGCTGCTGACCGGGGTGAACATCCCGCCCATCAGGAAGAAGATCATGATGAAGAAGAAGTTGACGAACATCGCCTGCTGCATGGTCGAGGCGTAGTTGGAGATGACCAGTCCCAGCCCCGACACGACGAGGAGGTAGACGGCGGTGAAAAGCATCAGGGTCCAGAGGCTCCCGGCCGGCGCGATGCCATAGACGAGCCAGCCCAGCGCGAGACATATCCCCATGATGACCACGCCGATGATCCAGAGCGGAATCAGCTTGGCCAGAATGAAATGGAACTTGCCTACAGGGGTCACGTTGATCTGTTCGATGGTTCCGCTTTCTTTTTCTCCGACGATGCTCAGGGCAGGGAAGAAGCCGCAGATGATCGTCAGGACCATCACGATGAGGGCCGGTACCATGAACACCTTGTAGTCAAGCGTCGGATTGAACTTGTAGAGCGGGCTGACCGAGAAGGAAGGAACGTCCCTACCGGCGGAAACGACCGTCATCTTCTCTGAATATTCCCGCAGGGACGTTGATCCCGAGAGCATTGACATCAGGTAGGAGCTACCGAGCGTGCCTTTCGTGCCGTTCACGGCGTTGGCCGCGATCTGTACGGGGCCGGGCTGTCCGGCCACAAGGTCTTTCTCAAAGTCCGGCGGGATCACGAAGACCATGTCGGCCTGGCCCGAGTCCACTTTACGTAGCGCGTCCGGGTAGGATTCCGACATGCCCGTGACGTTGAAGTAGGCCGAGCCGCCGATCTCGTCCACTATCCTTGATGACAGCGGGCTGCGGTCGTTGTCCACCACCTCCACCCGTACGTTCCTGATCTCCTGGTTGGCGGCCCAAGGGAAGACCAGCATCGCCATCAGCGGCAACGCCACCAGCATCCCCGGGACAATCTTGTTCCGGGCCAGGAGCTTGAACTCTTTTTTTATGAGGTACGACAACATGATCTTAAGTCAGCCTTGTCTTGAAGTTCTTGATAATCAAAACGATGAGTATGATGGTAATGAGGGTCAGGGCACCGGTTTCCACGAGGGTGTGGCCAAGCGGCGTGCCTTGGATCATTATCATCTTGATGGACTGGATGTACCAGCGTGCCGGGACGACCGTCGAGATCCACTGGAGGACGCGCGGCATGCTTTCGATAGGGAATATGAGTCCGGACAGGAGCATGGTCGGCATCATCAGTCCGACTCCGGAGGCGATCATCGCCGCCATCTGCGTCTCCACCAGCGTGGAGATGAGAAGGCCGAGGCACAGGGTGCAGATCAGGAACAGCACAGAGACAAAAGCCAGCGAGAAGACGCTTCCCGCGATCGGCACACCCATCACGAACACGGCGCAGACGAGGATCAGGATCAGATCGAAGACGGACAGCACCAGATAGGGAATAGCCTTGGCGGTGATGATCATGAAGGGGCTGACCGGCGAGGTGAGCAATACCTCCATCGATCCGCTTTCCTTCTCCCTCACGATGGCCACAGCCGTCATCATGGCGCAGATCAGCATGAGGATCAGACCCATGACTCCCGGCACGAAATTGTAGGAGCTCTTCCCCTGCGGATTGTAGAGCATTCTGATGGCAGGGGTGATGCCCGCCGCCGTCCCGCTTCCTCCGGCGATTTCCTCCCGGCAGGAGGCCAGGATGTTGCCGGCGTAGGTGGTGATCATCGAGGCCTGGTTCGGGTCGGTGCCGTCGGCGATCAGCTGGATGCCGGCCTCGCCGTTGAGGATGTTGTTGGAGAAATTGTCGCTGAACACGATCACGAGGCTGGTGTAGCCCTCACGAAAGATGTCGTTGATCCTGTCGATGTCAGTAATCCGTTCAGTGACATTGAAATAGTCGCTGGCATCGATCCTTTCGACTATGCGGGACGTGAGCTCGTCACAGACCGGATCGAACACGGCGACCGAGGCGTCGCGTACCTCGGTGTTGATGGCGAAACCGAACAGCAGGAGCTGCGCGATCGGCATCCCGACAATGATCAGGAGGGTCCACTTGTCCCTAAGAATATGTCGGAACTCCTTTTGTATGAATGCGATCAGTGTCTTCATCCGGCTGTTTTTCCGTCCTTTTGCTCTTCCCGCAAGGCGGCGGAACACCTTTTAATGGATCTTCATTCAGAATTTGATATCTCCGTACATTCCAAGTTTAATCAGTCCGTCGTTTTCCACGGCAATCTTCACGGCATAGACAAGGTTTGCTCTCTCGTCCCGTGTCTGGATGGTCTTGGGAGTGAACTCAGCCTTGTCGGAGATCCAGATGAGCGTGCCGGCATATTCCTTTCTCCCGGAGCTGCCTTGGTCGGCGAAGACCCTGACCTGCTGCCCGAGCTTGAGGGAGGTCAGCTGGTCGGCGGTGATGTAGGCTCGGAGGCGGATGTTGTCGATGTCGGCGACCTTGAACAGGGCGCGGCCCAAGGCTGCGAATTCTCCAGCCTCTGAATATTTCGCCAGCACGGTTCCGGCCACAGGACTGGTGATGACGCACTTGCGTATCCTGTCCCGGATCTGCTCGATCTGGGCCTCAAGCGCGTCGGCTTGTCCGGAGACGTTGCGGTTGGAACTGTTCAGGCTCTCCTTCTGGGCGGCCAGCTGGCGCTCAAGGGTCTCGATCTGCGCCTGGATGTCCTCGACCTGCTTGCGGTTAGAGGCTCCGGCCTTCTCCAGTTTCGTGAATCTGTCCAGCTCCTGCCGCTGTTTGCCAATCTGGCTTTCCAGCGCGGCGATCTGCCTGGAGATGTCGAGCCGTCCGCTTCCGACAGCCCGCCGGCTCGCCTCCAGCTGGACTTCACTAAGGTGCAGCTGCACCGTGTCGATGCAGCCGACAATCTGTCCGGCCTCAAGCCGGTCTCCTTCCTGGAGGTCCAGGCTCAGGATCTTCCCGTTGCCTTCCGCCGAGACCGTCACCTCGGTGGATTCGAAAACACCGGAAGCGTCGTAGGCCTTGTTCCCTTCCACGCAGGACGCGGCCAACAGCACCAGCAGGGGATAAGCGAATGATCTTTTCATATTGTCCGTCTCTATATATTCGTTGTTCTTTAGTCTCGTACCTTCCATCCTGGAGGGTCCTTAAGGTTAGGGATGAGCCTTTGGAAGGCTCTCTAAAGCAGTCTCCTCACAAGATTGAAGAACTTGTACGGCATGTAGCGGAACGGCGGATCCGGCCAGACCGGTGTCTTGACGACGGCCCGGTAGTGGGTGAACACGTCGAAACTGCGCTTGCCGTGGTAGCTGCCCATCCCGGAGTTGCCCACGCCGCCGAACGGCACTTTCTCGTTGGCGATGTGCATTATCGTGTCATTGACGCAGGCTCCGCCGGAGGACGTGTGCCGGAGGATGTTCTCCCCGTCGCCCCCGAAATAGTAAAGGGCCAGCGGCTTCTCCCTTGATGTCACGAACGAGATGACCTCGCCGGTGTCCTTGAACGTCCGGACAGGAAAGATCGGCCCGAAGATCTCCTCCCGCATGGCAGGGGAGTCCTCGCCGAGGCCGTCGATGACAGTAGGCTCGAAGTAGCGCTCCGACCTGTCAGTCCGGCCCCCGAAGACCACGTGTCCGTCTTTGAGGTAGCCTTCGAGCCTTTCGAAAGCCTTGTCGTTCACGATCCTGACAAAGTGCCGTGACTCTTTCGGATCCTCGCCCAGAAGCTCCTTGAACGCTGCCTCCAGCTCTTTCAGGAACTCTTCCTTGATGTCCTCGTGGAGCATCAGGTAGTCAGGAGCGATGCAGGTCTGTCCCGCGTTGAGGCTCTTGCCCCAGGCTATGCGCTTGGCGGCGACCTTGATGTCAGCGTCCCTGTCCACGATGCAAGGACTCTTCCCGCCGAGTTCCAGCACGACCGGCGTGAGGTTCCTGGCGGCGGCTTCCATCACCTTCCGTCCGAGACCCGGGCTTCCTGTGAAGAAGATCAGATCCCAGCGTTCCTCCAGCAGGGCCGAGTTGACATCCCTGTTCCCCTGGACCACAGCGACATAGTCATCACTGAAAGTGTCCTCGATCATCTGCTGCGTGACCCTGGAGACATTCGGCACGTAAGGCGACGGCTTCAGAACGGCGGTGCAGCCTGAGGATATGGCTCCCGCGAGCGGCGTGAGAAGCAACTGCACCGGGTAGTTCCACGGCGCTATGATGAGTGCGTTGCCAAGCGGCTCGCTGATGATCCTGCTGGACGAAGGAAACATCTTCAGCGGCGTGCCGACCCTCTGCGGCCTGCTCCATTTCCTGACCTTATGAATATGCCCGCGTATCTCTCCGAGCAGTATGCTGATCTCGGTGATGTAAGCCTCCTCGTACGACTTGTGAAGGTCAGCCCAAAGAGCCTCGCAAAGCGCCTTCTCCCACTTTAGCACCCCAGCCTCGAACGCCCGAAGCCTCTCAACACGCCCCCGCACGTCCAGCGTGGCTCCGCTCCCGAAGCAGCGCCTCTGCTTCCCGCGAATCTCCCTTATCCTTTCAACCGAAGTGTTTTCCATTTTTGAATATGTTGTATTAACTCTTTCCCGAAACCGTCATTGAACTCTCTAGGACTGTCCCCTGAACTCTATTTTATGAATATCCCGGATTCTATGAATACTCCCGTCTTCAGCCTTCTTTGGAATATCCCCGCCTTCAACATTCACGGACATATTCCTGCATTCAGCCTTCGATGGCATATTCCTAAACCCCTTCGCCTCCTTCGTGCAGCCTTCGCTGTAGCCAGACAGCCTTTGCCTCCTTCGGGCCTCCTTCGCTACCGCTGGAACGCCTTCGCCTTTTTTGGGCTGCCTTTGCTGCTGCCGGTATATTCCTTAATCTTCAAAGTTAATGAATTCCTTTAAAAATCTTTTAATATTCCAGGTCGGAGATTCATTAAATTTCCACTTTATGACTACATTTGCCGCATGAATGCGATGAACAAGGAAATGCTGAGGCTGGCGCTCCCCAGCATGCTCGCCAACCTGACCGTCCCGCTTGTGGGAATGGTAGACATTGCCGTGGCCGGTCATCTGAACGCCTCCGCCGCCGCCCTGATCGGAGGAGTCTCGGTAGGCTCCCTGATGTTCGACCTCCTGTACTGGAATTTCGGCTTTCTTCGCGCCGGCACCGGCGGCATGACAGCCCAATCCTACGGACGCTCCGACTGGAAAGACTGCGCCGACAACCTAAAGAGGGGAGTAGGCCTGGCCTTCTTGATAGCGTTAGCCATGATCATGGTACAGTGGCCCTTCCAGAAACTGATCTTCCTATTCGTAGGCTGCTCCGAAGAGGTCCGCACCCTTGCCCTTGACTATTTCTACATCCGTATCTGGGCAGCCCCCGCCACCCTGAGCCTCATGGCCTTCCGCGGATGGTTCATCGGCATGCAGGACACCTTCAGCTCCATGCTGGCCGACGTGATAGTCAACGGAGGCAACATCCTGTTCAGCATCCTGCTGACCTTCGGCCTCCCGTCACTGGGTTTCGAAGGCCTTGGCTACAAAGGAATTGCCCTGGGTACCGTTGTTGCCCAATATTCAGGACTCATCTTCGCCGCCTCCCGTGTCCTGGTGAAGTTCCGTAATGTCTTGGAAGGCTCCCCGCTCCTGTCCACCGCTCCCTTCCGTGGCAGCGAGGTACGCCGTTTCTTCTCGGTCAACCGCGACCTCTTCATCAGATCTGTCTGCCTGATAGTAGTCTACCTGGCCTTCACAGCCATCTCCTCCCGCCTGGGTGACGTCCTCCTTGCCGCCAGTTCGATAATGCTGAAGCTCCTCCTGACCTTCTCCTATTTCACCGACGGTTTCGCCTTCGCCGGCGAAGCCCTGACCGGCAGGTTCATAGGAATGCGCGCTCCGAAAATGGTCCGCCGCACAGTAAACTACACCTTCGCCTGGAGCATGGCCATAGGTACCCTTTTCGTGTTCATCTACGCCGCTTTGGGAGTTCCCATGATCCGCCTCCTGACCTCCGACCCAAGTGTGGTGGCCGCCGCCAGCATGTTCATGCCTTGGTTGGTCTTCTTCCCCCTGATCAGCTGCCCCGCCTTCACCTGGGACGGCATCTACACCGGAGCCACCGCCACCAAACCCATGCGTGATTCCAACATAGGCTGTGTGGCAGCCTTCTTCGCCGTCTGGCTCATAGGCTCCCTACTCATAGACAGCCCAGTTCCCGCCTCGGGAGTCGGTGCCTATGGTGCTGCGGGTGCCGCGGGTGCTTCTGGTGCCCTTGATGCCGCGCGAGCCTTCTCGGGTGCAGTTGCCGCAGGTGCCGCGGATGCCTTTTCGGGTGCAGGAGCCGCAGGTGCCACGGATGCCTTTTCGGCTGCAGGCTCCCTTGATTCTTCGGGTCTTGGTGCCTTTGATGCTGCCTCCGTCGCCGGAGCCCACCTCTTATTCGCCGCCTACTACGCCCACCTCATCTACCGTTCCCTCTACCAGACATTCCACTACAAGAAATCCATCCTGAATCCATTATTGATCTCCTAATTATATAAATTATATAATTGTAGAATTCCTATTATATAATTCCGGTGTTAAACTCGCTCCCTTCGGACTAATACTCACACTCTCTGGCCACACACACTCTCTCCGCGTCTCTATGATCGGCCACCGCTCCGGTCGCAAACAAAGCAGGTCGCCGAACTTCCCGAAACATCTACCAGTGTGACTCCCTGAGCGGGAATTGAGGGGAAACTCGCTTCCTGAGTCTCAAGTGCTACTCTGCGGACTACTATTGCTCAGAAATACGCCCGTGTGGTTCAAGTGTAGGTTCCGAGTATATGCTATTTGTATTTGAGCGTAATTTGTTTTTACTTGATGAACAGAATTGCAAGTGGTTCGCCACCCAGAGCTTTTCGGCGCTGGTTCCGAACGCAATTCTGTTTCAGAGTGAAGGCTGGGAAACAGCGCTGGCGGTGCCACAAGGGTGATAGTGCATCCGGAGTCGCGCTCCTTGCTGAATCGTGCGGCAATGTCCTTTTGGGAGAGTCCCTGAGGCCTGGACGTCACCCTTCCTTCCTCTCCCAGAAGGGTGAAGTCTATGAGCATCTGAGTGCTGCCGTCAGTGCGGCAGAGGAACAGCCCCTTATGGCCGAGGATGCTTCCGCGATTATCCACGTGAGAGAAGACGCGCCCGAGCATCTCGCCCTTGCGGCCGGTCTTGGGCATGTCAGTATCGTCAACAATCATGCAGGTAGGATGTCCGGTGTCCTTGGCGTCAGAGCGCACGGCGATATTGACCGCAAGTTTCTTGTTGACGTGGCGGAGAATGCGTCGCCAGTCAATCCTGTCATTGGAAAGGACGCGATAGAACATATCCTTACGGCAGCCAAACAGAGACTGCAGGGCGCTTCCGCAGTAATCCGCGGCATTCTTGATGGAAAAGAACGAGAAGAGGATTATCAGCTGGATCACATGGGCACAGTGAACTTGCAGTTGCGCCTCTTCTCGAAGGCCATCTGCCTTTCTGTGATGTTTATGGTGCCGAGAACGTTCATTATCCTTTGTTTGCCGAGTCCGCAGCCACTTTCTGTGAAAAAATTGCGCGACTCCGAAACTATTTGCCAATCTTTGCTCATGCTAGGTGTATATTGTTGTTAACCTACTCTAATAGGCTGAAAATCAATGAAACCACCAAATATTTCAGGATTTTCGACCTAGCTTTTTTCGTTTAATATTTACTTGCGAAACTTAAATCAATAAGCATCACAATGGCATTACGAGGATAGAGATAAAATTTGACAAAAAAAGAGTTCTGAACGAAATCTATCAAATATTTTTAACTTTTTCGGATTTAAAGTGTCAAACTACTGGACATATGTGTTAATAAATGCTTATCTTTATGGGCAACTAATAGCATAATGTATGTAGTTATGCATAACACAATTATCGAACTTGGAGCAAATCTTGGATTAAGTAAATCGTATTGCTTACAAACTAACATAACACGAGGAAAAACAAGTATTAAAAAATGAGAATTCATATTTATACAACAAAGAATACCAGTTTAGTCCCATTTGCCTACCAACAGAAGTTGGTGGGAACTATTCACAAATGGATTGGAGAGAATTCGCTCCATGACAGGATTTCTCTTTATTCATTTTCGTGGCTGCAGGGTGGACGGAAAGTGTCGGGCGCTTTGGATTTTCCCGAAGGTGCGACAATGTTTCTCAGTTTCTACGATGATGATACGATGCGGAAGGTCATCAAGACCATTTTGGCGAATCCTCTCATGTTTAGCGGCATGTTGGTGAAAAGCATTGACATTGATGAGACTCCGACATTGGAAAACCGCGAACTATTTTATTGTGCGAGTCCGATTTTCATAAAAAGGAAAATGGAAGACGGCAGCACCAAACAATTTACTTACAATGATGAGCAGGCGGGCTTGTTGCTGAAGGAAACTCTGGAGTCTAAAATGAGAGAAGCGGGATTGCCTGAAGACGATACTTTGGATATACGGTTTGATATGTCTTATGAAAGGAAGAAATTCAAATTCATATGTTACAGGGGAGTGGGTAACAAGGCGAGTCTTTGCCCGGTTGTCATCAAGGCGAAGCCTGAGACGAAACTGTTTGCCTGGCACGTAGGCATCGGGAACTGTACCGGTATCGGGTTCGGAGCGATTTATTAACAAAGAAGGAGCATTATTATGATCATGTATGTCGTGACATATAAGGGGCCGTTCGGGTTTATAAAACCATGGACTGCCGTCCGCGATGGAGAAACATTCAGCCAGCAGTTCTTGACGCCTTCCATTATAGAAGGTATAGAAAAGAAACTGTTCCCTGAGTTGCTGGAAGTTTTAGGGATTCGTAAGATTCTCAGACATAAGCTGAAGTATGATTCGATGGATTCCCAGCAGGAAGTGACACAGACAAGGGGCTGGGAATATAAGAACAGGACATTCATAAGGGGACGTTCCATATTGAAGCGTTCGGTCCTCTTGCACCCGGTTTTGTCTCTCGCCTTTGAGAAAGAGGAAGATGCTGTCATCGCCTCTAAGCAGCATGTCTGTGTATGTAGAAATGAGGACATATTGTTGCCGGAGTCTGAAATCATTGTGATGGAAGAAGACCAGTTCAGTCAATTGCCTGGATTCGAGTTGCGGTTTGGGAATTCTGAACAGTCTTTCCTTGTAGGATATAACCGCTTTGATGACAATAGTCCGATGTTTGGGTGGATAGAGTTTAACGGGCAATCTTTGTTGTAATTATTGAATCCATATGAATATCCATCAGGAAATATTGGCCAAGAGTGAGCAGAACGGACGCATCTGTCTGTATCAGCATCTTAAGAATGTTGCTGATATTGCTCTTGTTGTGGCTAATCACCAGTGTCTTGATGAGGAAATAGCGGTAGAGGGAGCATTACTGCACGACATAGGTAAGACAAGTCCATTGTTTCAGCAATCGATAGCCTCCCCGGACAGTAAGAGGCCTGGTGCTGTTTTCCGTCACGAAATAGCATCGTTGTTTTTTATCTCCTTGGTAAAGGAGGAACATCGGAATGCTGTCATCGATATGGTGGTTGCCCATCACAAATCCATGTATAAGGATGTGCGGGAATTGGGGATTTTGGATTTGGATGACAATATGGATTGCTTTAGGGAACATTCTCGCGGATTCGAAGATTGGAGCCACATTGCATTGGAAATCCTCGAAAGCCTTGGGATGGAAACGCATGTGGTCTCTCTGGAAGAGGCAGAGAAAAACTATGGCTATGTCATTGATTATTGTGAAAACAGGAACTGTGGGTGTTCTGAATGGAGGGGCTTGCTGATGGCGGCTGACCATATGGCCTCAGCGATGGAAACCGAGTTTGAAATGCCATTGGACAAACTGTTCATCAAGCCGGATCTGTCTTTTTACGACAGAAGGAATGAACTCTATCCACTGTCATTGCTTTCTGCTGACAATGCAAGAAAACACACATTGGTAACGGCACCTACTGGCGCGGGGAAAACGGATTTCCTGCTGAGGCGTTGCCGAGGAAGAGTTTTCTACACATTGCCTTTTCAGGCATCCATCAATGCCATGTACGACCGTATCAAGAATGATTTGTCTGATACTGATGCGCAGATTTACCTTCTCCATGCTGCCTCTAAGCTGAAAGTGGAAGGTAATAAGGTGGAGGAGAGCATCATGCAGCGACATGTAGGCGCGTCCGTAAAAGTGCTGACTCCTCATCAGATGGCGTCGATTGTCTTTGGTATCAAAGGATACGAGGCTATGGCTATGGATTTGCGCGGTTGCGATGTGATTCTTGATGAGATACATACTTATTCAGATGTCATGCAGTCGATTGTCCTTCGCATTATAGAGATTCTTGTGGCACTGGATTGCAGGATACATGTCGGTACTGCAACCATGCCGACTGTTCTGTATGAAAAGATATTGGAACTGTTGGGAGGACCGGAAGCCGTCTATGAGGTTCAGCTTGATGCCAATACCCTCCAGTCATTCAATCGGCATCAGATATATAAACTTGACGACATGGAGAATGCTTATGATGTGATAGCTTCAGCTGTGAAAAGTCACTCTAAACTTCTCATTGTATGCAATCAGGTAAAAAGGGCCCAGGAACTATATGAGACGATAGAATACTTGTACCCGGATGTGAAAAAGATGCTTGTCCACAGCAGATTCAAGCGAATGGACAGGGCAAGATTGGAAACGGATTTGCGTGAAGATTTCAATAAGCTGGAAAATGCTCCGTGTATCGTGGTCTCGACCCAGGTGGTGGAGGTAAGTCTTGACATCAGTTTCGATGTGATGATTACGGAGTGTGCTCCTATTGATGCCCTGACCCAACGTTTTGGGCGAATTAACAGAAAGCGTACAAGGAAGACTATAGGACATTATAAGCCGATATATGTCATTGCTCCTTCTGAGGATGAAAATGATGCTCTTCCATATAGTCTGGATGTGCTGAAGGCTACTTTCAGTGTTTTGCCGAGTGATGGCGGAATTATGGAGGAATGTCATGTTCAGGAAATGATAGATAAGGTTTACCCTGACATTGATTTTCATAATATTGATTATACCGGAGTTGCATTCTCAAATGGAAATTGGCTTCTGACGGAGCTTTGTCATTATCCTAAATCGGCTCTGCTCGAGGCGCTTGATATCAACTCTGCTGTCTGCATTACTGAGGAAGATAAAGAGAGATATCTGTCAGCTAATGGCTTGGAGAGAATTGAAATGGAGATTCCTGTGAGCTATCATTCCATGGCGCATAGAAAACTTGAGCAGCTTGACAAGGGGACACGTCCGTTTGTTGTTCCGGACAAAGGATATGGCAAGGAAAAAGGGTTGTTGCCGGACATGTGTAAAACTGAATATTATCAATCGTTTGAAATACTGTAGATTATGATAACGTCAAATATAGGCAAGATGTTTTTGGATGCTTACAATGAAGAATATGGCACCGGCTATGATGCCAGGACATTCTTTTTGGAGCAGTTCTATCCCTTGTTTTTTGATCAGAACAAGTATATGATGACCGCAGGCAATTCCCCTTTGGAAAATCCAAAATTGAGTTGGGATGATATGATAAACGGGAAAAAGCCATATGAAACACCTGAGCAGAGAAAAAGCCGTTTTGATAAATTGATCAAGAAGATTGAGGAGAGTGATGCTGATGCCAGTATTGCGCGTGGTTATCCGTCTCTGGATGTGGCTGCCACAACATCCGGTCAAGTGACGGATATGAGATTGTCTTCTTCTCAGGAAGAAATATATGCTTCTTGGATTGGTGATGCGCTTGGTGTCGGCGTGCAGGGTGGCTTTTCAATACTTTTTAGCAAAAAGGAGATTCTTCTGGATATTTTCAAGGGGTGGAGCCAGTACCGGAAATGTCTCAATGAGACTTCCAAACTCAAAGGGAATCAGATTAATACGTGGAATGGTCAATGGCTCTCACATTATTATGACCATAGGGTGTATGATGAGAATATGCCATTGGCCGGATTCAATCCTTTCAATGCAAATAAGGATGGGATAATAAATATCGATACCCAGACTTGGACGAAAATACTTATCGGAATTTCGAAGAAATACAGTAGTCCACAAATTCTGGGTTATATCTATAGCATTGGTCAAACCAATACGACGATAGGGTTTATTCCATTCGATTTGACTCAGATCCGTCGTCCAATCCATCTTTATGAAAAGATATTCGGAATGGATAATGGCCGGGAAGCGGAATCTTTGTGGGGAACAGAAATCGGATTCAAGACAGCTTGTACTTCAGGAGTCATAGGAGTAAGGGCGATGGAGCCTAAGGGATTGAGAGATTATGTATATAAAGGGAAAATGCCGAAGATTCCTAATAATGAAGAGAATATAATTAATTTTAATGTATATAAAATTTGGATATTAGCCATGTTGAATAATGATGCTTTGTGGGAGAAATCCCTAGAGTTGGCCGAGTTGTTGAACGAGGCCTCCAGTGACGAAGACAAGTCAATCAGTACCAAGCGGAAGAATTTAGTGGAAGCAATGCTGAAGGCAACGAATAAAAAACTGTTTGTTGAGGCTGCAACCGAGATTGTCCGGTACATTTCCAAGCGTGATGAATTCACCGGTATTGTGAAAGAGATACATAGTATGCCTGCGGACAACGTGCCATACTTCTTGACTCTTTTGCGTTTTCAGTATGAGACATTAAAATAATAACTATGAGATTTATGAAACAGAATTCTTTCATTTACCTGCGTGGCCTCAAGCATGCAGCATTTACAGTATTCTGCGTTGAAAACGGTCAGAAATTTTATTATGACCCTCAGTTCAATGTAAGGGTTCCATTCTCAAGTGGACAACAGGTCAAGCGTTCGGTTTTGGAAAAACTCAACGATATCTTAGGTGTTCAGCCGTCACCCACAGAGTTTTATTTCGATGTAGACAAGAAAGGAGCCCTCAAAGAGGGCGAGGTCCTGTCCTCTTGCGACCCTCACTATGTTGACCAACTTTTGGGCGGCTGGATGAGGACACCTAAGGGCGGTAAGGAAAAGGCAGTCAAGCGCAGAAGTCCGTTGAGCATTTCAGCCATGACGCCACTTCATCCGCTTCTGTCAGGATTACCGAAAGAAAACATTTCTTTCGATCGCTCTGACAGGCCGAATGCGCATAAAGTCGTAGTGAGAGATGCCAATGGAAATGTACTGACAGACGAACAGGTTTGTGATTTCCTTGATGGTAACGACAGAAGCTTATATCGCAAGTGGATACCGGATAACAATCGCGCGACCGGCCTCTTTGTTTATGATGTCGCCATAGACCTGCGTCGTTTGTTCTGTGTCTCTACCAACCAGTTCGAACCGGAAATTACGGCGGATATGGTAGAGTCGCTGAAGACGGATGGCTGGAAAGTTGTCAACACAGCTTTTGGAGAATGCCTATTGATGCCGAAGGAGCAGCGGGAACAGCTTATTCCAGCTATTGCTGACGCTTTGCTTGACTGGCAGATCACCTCAAATCAGGCGAGGACATTCAGTTTGATGGAGACTCTTGCTGTGGCGGTGAGTGACAATGCCAATACGTTGGCTGCCGCTATCCGCGCCAAGTTGATTGATGACAATGAATCCAAGCCGAAGGCTAGACCTATCATTGATGAGAATGCAGGGGCAAAGACATTTATTGCACTTCCTTGCGCAAATTATATCGTGACAGAGACAGAAAGTGCGGATGCTCTTGTCCGGGCAAGACAGGAATTGATAGACAGGATGATGGCTTTTGATTACGAGAATCAGTTATAGACCGAATCATGGGGCTCTTGACTGACTAGAGCCCCAATATCTTTGCTTATGACAGTAACCGGTACACATTTCAACTATTACCAGCTTTGTCGGCGCAAGTTGTGGCTGTTTGCGAATGGCATTAACATGGAGCAGGAATCAGACTTGGTCTATGAAGGGAAGCTAGTGCAAGAGTCCAGTTATCCGCAGCGTATAACGAAGTATGAGGAGGTAGAGATTGATGGTGTCAAAGTAGATTACTATGATACCAAGAATAAGGTTATCCATGAGATAAAGAAATCCAATAAGATTGAAAGGGCTCATGAGTGGCAACTTAAATATTATATGTATGTCTTTGAGCAGAATGGAATTGTTGGAGTCAAGGGACTCTTGGAGTATCCTCTGTTACGGAAGACTCGGGAAGTGGCTCTGACAGATATTGACAGAGAAGAAATTCGGGCTATTTCAGAAGAGATTGAGAAAATCATCTCAGATGGAGACTGTCCGCGCGTTGTGAAAAAAGGTATTTGCAAGAACTGCAGTTACTTTGAATTTTGTTACATCAATGAGTTGGAGGAAGAATGAAAAGAAGCTTCTATCTGTTCAATCCCGGCATTATGGAACGGCGGGACAATACGCTGAAATTTACTCCGGTCTCTGTAAATGAAGACAATGAAGAAGTCCGGCAGCAACCCAGATATATCCCTATTGAGGATGTGGCGGAGCTGTATGCCTTCGGAAGCCTTCAGGCAAATAGTGCATTGTTCAATTTCCTGGGGCAGAAAGGTATTCTTGTCCATTTCTTTGATTATTATGAGAATTATACCGGGAGCTTTATGCCACGGGAAGGTCTGCTCTCAGGGAAGGCTTTGCTTGCTCAGACTTCTGCATATCAGAACAAAAAGAAGCGAGTGGAGTTGGCCCGAAAATTTATCCAAGGGGCAGCCTGGAATATGGTTATGAATCTCAACTATTATAACCGTAGGGGAAAGGATCTGCAGGGTATCATTGACGTGATCAAGAAATTGAGTGATACTTTGGCGGAAGCCAAGGCTGTCGATGAAATTATGGGGATAGAGGGTAATATCCGACATGCCTATTATGCAGCTTTCGATGTTATTCTCGATGATTTCAATATGTGTTCAAGGACTAAGCAACCTCATGAGAATGAGGTAAATGCTCTTGTTTCATTTGGAAATATGATGTGCTACGCGGAAACACTTAGAGCAATTCATCAGACTCAACTCAATCCGACTGTCAGCTTCCTTCATGCTCCCGGTGAAAGGCGTTATTCCTTGTGCCTGGATATATCTGAGGTTTTCAAACCTATAATCGTTGACCGGGTTATTTTCAAGGTCCTTAACAAGCGCGCCTTAAATGGCGGCCATTTTGACAAGAAACTCAATAAATGTCTTTTGAATGAGACAGGTAAGAAGATATTTGTGAGAGCGATGGAGGAACGGTATGATGAAACATTTCATCACCGTTCGTTGGGCCGTAACGTAAGTTATAAACATCTTATAAAGTTGGAGTGCTACAAGTTGCTGAAGGATATCTTGGGAATGGAAGAATACAAACCTTTTAAGATGTATTGGTGAGATGTACGTCATTGTCGTGTATGATGTCGGGGAGAAGCGTGTGGGCAAAATGTTGAAGCTTTGCCGCCAGTATTTATGCTGGGTGCAGAATTCCGTATTCGAAGGCGAATTGTCGGAAGTAAAGCTCAAAGAACTGAAGTTGAAAATGGAGGGTCTGATTGAACAGTCTGAGGACAGTGTCATCCTGTTCACCAATAAGATCGGGTATAATATGGATAAGCAGATACTTGGAAAAGAGAGGATGCCCACTGATTACTTTCTATAGAGACTGGTTGTCGTTAGGGCAATATACTCTAAATAAATGTTGTTTATCCATATCATTATTTCTTTGACATATTGTTATATCCATTTATGTTGAGGTTGTCGCAGAGCACATGAAATCATTATATTATATATCGACATTTTTCAACGATATATTATTGAATAATAAATAGTAAACCCCATTGAAAATAAAGAGATTACACATCTTGTCGCAAAGGGTTCTAATTGTACCTTACTGGAATTGAAAGGATGATCCTCTATCCTGATTTCGTACACATCAGCCAGTTCTAATTGTACCTTACTGGAATTGAAAGTAACTAAAAGAAATTAATTGTTGAACTTTCGAAAGTTCTAATTGTACCTTACTGGAATTGAAAGAAGTGTGTGATACTTCTATGCAGTTAGGCCGTGCGTTCTAATTGTACCTTACTGGAATTGAAAGCTGAAACTTCTTTGCGTAAAGCTATGACTGATAAAGTTCTAATTGTACCTTACTGGAATTGAAAGTCTGTTGGTTATGCTCACGGGCAATCTGTGCCTGTGTTCTAATTGTACCTTACTGGAATTGAAAGTATCTGATTGAGAAGCAGCAGAAATATAACGAATGTTCTAATTGTACCTTACTGGAATTGAAAGCACTATCACGCCCTTTTGGTTGGTCTTTCCGATTGTTCTAATTGTACCTTACTGGAATTGAAAGCGATGATGAATCCCTTTTTCATTTTTTTATCTTTGTTCTAATTGTACCTTACTGGAATTGAAAGCATTGTTGTTGTTTTTTCAGCAGTCGTTCGATAGGTTCTAATTGTACCTTACTGGAATTGAAAGTGTCACCGACACGCCAGTTACTCTGTCGATGCAATGTTCTAATTGTACCTTACTGGAATTGAAAGTAATCGGGGCGGTGTTACTCTTGGTTTTATTTTGTTTGTTCTAATTGTACCTTACTGGAATTGAAAGTCGGGCTATCGTCCTCCTGTTCACGCCCAGGAGCGTTCTAATTGTACCTTACTGGAATTGAAAGGAAGAACCGTCACTGTGGATTTGAAGACGAGGATCGTTCTAATTGTACCTTACTGGAATTGAAAGTTGACAGATAACCGGTCTTGCCGCTTTCTTTAAGTGTTCTAATTGTACCTTACTGGAATTGAAAGGAGGAACCACAGCCGACCATCGACGATGAGCTAAGGGGTTCTAATTGTACCTTACTGGAATTGAAAGTAACCGAGGTCGGCTCTAAGCTTAAAAACGTGGCTGGTTCTAATTGTACCTTACTGGAATTGAAAGAAAACAACCGAAAACAACCGAAAACGACATTGTTGGTTCTAATTGTACCTTACTGGAATTGAAAGCGGGCACGACAACTACCGCTTAGGGCTTCACTCTGGTTCTAATTGTACCTTACTGGAATTGAAAGTGCTCATCAGTAGGACAAAGCTGTTTGTAAGCGAGTTCTAATTGTACCTTACTGGAATTGAAAGTACGTTGCTCTTGACGAGTTCTTTACCTCCACTTGTTCTAATTGTACCTTACTGGAATTGAAAGTTCATAGTCACGAAAGGCATGCCATTAGGATTGACGGTTCTAATTGTACCTTACTGGAATTGAAAGTTCTTTATTACGAACGGCATGCCATTAGGATTGAGGTTCTAATTGTACCTTACTGGAATTGAAAGCTGAACAGCGACGCATGTGTCATGACGCGCCGAAGTTCTAATTGTACCTTACTGGAATTGAAAGATGTTAGAACCTGCCGACAACTCGATCCGCGGCAAGTTCTAATTGTACCTTACTGGAATTGAAAGAATACATAATTTGTTGTAAATTTACCCCCGATTTGTTCTAATTGTACCTTACTGGAATTGAAAGCCACTCAAGGGGTGATCGTGCGTTAGAGGCGAAGCGCGTTCTAATTGTACCTTACTGGAATTGAAAGAGGTATATCGTAGAGCACCTCCACAACGACAACTGTTCTAATTGTACCTTACTGGAATTGAAAGTGTGAACCTGATGAGCACGCGCTGCCATTGCGGCCGTTCTAATTGTACCTTACTGGAATTGAAAGATTTGTACGTCGAAGGAACGATAACCAACGACCTGTTCTAATTGTACCTTACTGGAATTGAAAGCTAACACCTCCTCGAGGGGATTTGTCCATGTGTCCGTTCTAATTGTACCTTACTGGAATTGAAAGAAGTGTACAGATGTAATCTTACGAGGCTTGGCAAGTTCTAATTGTACCTTACTGGAATTGAAAGGACTTTGCAGACTTTGAAAAGTATAATCCTATAACACTACAGGAAGCTATCATAAATACATTAAAAAATCTCCACACTCCTTATAATGAGAACACGATGTTATTCAGAAAGGAGTTTGGAAACAATCAGCAATGCAGGTCAGATGGAGAGCCTTTCGGTGCTGGTTCCGGGCGCAATTCTGCTTCGGAGAAAAGGCTGGGAAACAGATCCGAAAGCATTGTGGGCCAAATTGAGTGGGATTCTGGCTTGCTCAAAGGGCGATGATAATGAGGGAAAACATGCTGCCGAGTCTAAGGTGCTACTCCATGGATCGGGACGGAAGGAGAGGAAAAACCTGCCTGTGAGCGCTGTCGTTGCCGTTAATGGGACTTGGGCTTGAAGTACTTGCCTACTACGGGGAGGGAGGAGAGGGGGAAGTCGCGCTTGATGATGACGGCGCAGAAGGTGAGGATCAGGGCGGTGTTGCAGACGATCGCCAGCCACTTTCCGAGGCGGACGTTGGCGTAGGTCATTACGGCGAACATTGCCAGGGCCAGGGCTACGTACAGGGCGATGTCTTTTAGAGGGTACTTGATGGGGTACTTCTTCTGGCCTACTATGTAGGAGAGCAGCATGGCCACTCCGTAGGCGGCGAAACCGGCCCAGGCGCAGGCCATGTAACTGAACTTGGGGATGAACAGGATGTTCACTCCGAAGAGGACCAGGCAGCCTATGCCGGAGAAGAGGGCTCCCCAGAGAGTCTGGTCTGTCAGCTTGTACCAGAAGGAGAGATTGAAGTAGACCCCCATCATGATCTCGGCGGCCATGACGATCGGGACTACCTTCAGGCCTTCCCAGTAGCTTGGTCCGATGATGTATTTAAGGATGTTCATGTAGCCGACCACGCAGAGGAAGGCCAGGAGCGTGAATATTATGAAGTACTTCATCGCTTTGGCATACATCTCCTTGCTGCCCTTCTCCGACGCGCTGCCGAACACGAAGGGTTCGTAGGCATAGCGGAAGGCTTGGGTGATCATCGCCATGATCATCGCGATCTTGACGCTCGCGCCGTAGATACCAAGAGGAACATCGGAACCATCGCCGTAGATGAAAGGGAACACTATCTGGGAGCCGCTCTGGTTCAGGATGCCGGCTATTCCGAGCACAAGGATCGGCCAGCTGTAGGACATCATTCTCCTTAGGAGCCTTCCGTTGAAGCCGAACTTGAATCCTTGCAGTTCCCTCCAGAAGAAGAATGTGATCACCGCGGTGCAGAAGAGGTTGATGTAGAACACGTAACCCACGTCCAGACCGTTGTCGTAGATGCCCAGAGGATTGACTCCTGTCTTCGGGAGTATCACGAAGTAGGCCAGGTTCAGGAATATGTTGAGTCCGATGAAGAGCAGTTTAAGGGCGGCGAATTTCAGCGGCTTTTTCTTGTAGCGGAGGTAGGAGAAGGGGATGCACTGGAAGGCGTCGATGGCCACGGTGGCGGCCATTGCCCAGACGTAGGACGGGTGGGCGGCGTAGCCCAGGGCGGAGGAGACCGGGCCTATGAAGGCCACGATCAGTCCTACGAAGAGTAGGGAAGTGGTCAGAACCGAGGTCAGGATCGTGGAATATACCTTGTCGGGGTTCTCGCCTTCCTTGTTGGCGAACCGGAAGAAGGTCGTCTCCATCCCGTAGGTCAGGATCACCAGCAGCAGGGCGGTGTAGGCGTAGAGGTTGGTGACAACGCCGTAGCCACCGCTCGATGAGGTGATCACATGGGTGTAGAGTGGGACGAGAAGGTAGTTGAGGAACCTTCCTATGATGCTGCTTAGGCCGTAGATCGCGGTGTCCTTGGCCAATGTCTTCAGATTCGCCATTTTGTCTTTTCAATGAATATTCTTCTTCCGCCATCGGCGCTTCAGCTGCCCCTGAGAGCGGTCTGGCGCCGCGCTTGTGGTTCCGCCGTAGCAGCCGTTCGGCTGTCTTCAACCGGCGCTCCGAATGATCCGTCTAGCTGGATTATCTTATTCCGTATTTGCGGAGGATCTTCACGATTGGTTTGCGGATGGATTCTGCCCAGAGGGTGTAGCCATAGTCGGACGGATGGGTGCCGTCCACGGAAGTCTCGTGGTCGGGAGCGGTCGCGCATGTGGACTTGACATAGTAGACATCCGGGTAACGTTTCACCGCTATATTCATAAGACTGTCAACCAGTTCCATTCTGCGGGCCTCGCCCCGCTCGCTGGAGGTGCTGAAGTTGCGGCTCTCCCTGTAGATGGTCCGCTGGAAGATCAGCGGGATGCCGGGATGTGCTGCCTGAACTTTCTCGATGAACGGGAATAGCCTCTCCTTGATCTGTTCCGGAGTCGGATTCGAGAAAGAGTCGAACACGAAGGCATCCACCTCGGCGGCGCAAAGCACGTCGGCGAAATAGGATTGCAGCTTGCAGTTGCCGCTGCATCCAAGGCTCAGGAACTGGAGGCCCGTCATCCTCGAAAGCTGCTCGGGATAGGCCATGCCGGCCCTTGAGGTGCTGATGCCGTGCGTGAAGCTCGAACCGAAGATCCCCACCCTGTGGCGGAACGGATTGGCGATAGGTTCGATCACGGAACCTTCATCGGTGCCGATCTTGACGGACTCCACCTCGCTGAGGATCGGCAGGTACATCAGACACTCGTGCATCGAACCGTCCATGCTGTTGATCAGGGTGACATCGTTCTCCGGATTCTGATCGTAGGACGCATTGGAGGCCGCCCAAAGCCACTTTCCGTCTTGACGGATGTAGAGGTCGTAGCCCCTGGCGGCAAGGCCGCCCGTGTTTGCCGGGAAGCCTCTGTCTAGGTACTTGGTCCTCACGGCAATGGTCTTCGAATCCGTCCTGAACGCCACCGCAAGGCCGGCGGACATCCTGACCTGCTTGTTCTCCGTGGTCGTGAACCCCTTGAACCTCACGGTGTCAACCCTGTGGTAAGGGTTAGGCGTGTCAGTCATCAGTTTTCCCACCATCGTCAGGCTCGAAGCCTCTGTGAAATTGTAGACCACCGGCTTTTTCTGCGCCGGTACCGCCACCGTCGCCATCAACAGCAGCAGGATAGTAAGAGCCTTTTTCATCTGTATTGTCTTTTTTTTGTTATTCTTTAAAATACAAGTTATTTGCACCAGCGGTCGAGCCAGTCGAAATAGCTGCGGTGCCAGAAGAGGGCGTTCTGCGGCTGGATGATCCAGTGGTTCTCTTCCGGGAATATGATCAGTTTTGAAGGGACACCCATCATCTGAGCAGTGTTGAAGGCCGCCATGCCTTGGTCGTAAGGGATGCGGAAGTCCATCATTCCGTGGATGCAAAGAATAGGGGTGTGCCACTTGGTCACGTTCACGTCAGGGGAGTTGGTGTAGTGGCGCCTGGCCTTGGCCGCGTCGCTCCACGGGGAGCCGGCCTGCAGGATGCCTCCGAAGGTCTTGCCGTCGCCGCGCGGACCCTTCTCGCCGGCGGTGTAGGAATATTCAGAAAGCCCGCCGTTGTCGAAGTTCGGGAACCAGAGCTCCTCGGTCTCGTAGTACATGTACTTCTCGTCGAAGATTCCGGCGTGGGCGATGAAGCAGTCGTAGACATCACCGTGGATGCCGGCCATGTAGTAGACGCTGAATCCGCCGTAGGACGCTCCGCAGCCGGCGAGTTTACCCACATAAGGCTCGCTCTTGATCTCTTTGGCCGCGCTGAGGTAGTCCTGCATGTTCTGGCCTATGTAGTCACCGCTGATCTGCTCGCACCAAGGCTGCCCGAAGGCTGTGGTGCCCCGGCGGTTAGGAAGGATGACGATGTAGCCTTGATTGGCCATGAGGCGGTAGTTCCAACGGTAGCTCCATCCCTGGCTCAGAGTCCCTTGCGGGCCGCCAAGGAATATCTCGATGGCGGGATAGACCTTTGTCGAGTCGAACTTCGGAGGGTATAGCACCCAGGTCAGCATCCGCTTGCCGTCCGTGGTCTTGACCCAGCGCTCGCGGGTCTCGTAGGCGGTGAGCTGGCCGATGATCCCGCCGTTCTCGTCGGTGATCCTCCGGTGTGATCCGTCCGTCTCGTCCACGGCCACAAGCTCGGTAGGGAACTCCATCGAACAGTAGCTTGTCAGGAGCGTGCTGTCGATGACGGCGAACGGTGAGTTGAAGTCGAACCAGGCGTCGTCCGGCGTGATCCTTCTGATCACGGTCTCCCCGTCGGCCACGCTCACGTTGCAGATCGCCTGGAGGCCTTCCATGAGGGCGTCGAAATAGATGCTCCTGGAGTCAGCCGCCCAGAAGATGTCCGCCGCGTTGTACTTGAAATCGGCTGTAAGGTCACGGATTCCGCTTACCTGGAGGGCATCGGAACTTCCTTCCGTCACGTCCTCCGAGATCCCGGCCACCATCAGTCGCACCTTGTCGGCCTCGTAGCCGTCGCGGCTCATGCTCAGCCACGCGATGTGCTTTCCGTCAGGACTCCAGACCGGATTCGTGTCGTAGCCGCCGCCCATCGGGATCCTTACGGTCCCGCCGGTCGCGATGGTGTAGATGTAGATCTCCGTGTTCGTCGAGAAGGCATATTCACGACCCGTCCCAAGCTTTTTGCAGGAATAGGCCACGTGGCGGCCGTCAGGGCTCCAGCAAAGCTGCTCGATGCCGCTCAGAGGCTCCAGAGGCAGTTCGTACTTGCCCGCCCCCTCGGCGAGCAGGTTCTTTGAGTTTTCCTCCGTGACGCTCTTGCCCTCTCCCATCGGGGCGACGTAGGACTGCGGCCTTTCGGTCGTCCAGTGATCCCAATGGCGGTACATCAGATCCTCCGTGACGTAGGCCTGCGCCTTGTCCAGCTTCTCGTCGAAGTCCTTCGGTGTCTTCACGGTTCCCGGTACGGTGCTGGTGTAGATCACCTGTGACTGGTCGGGGCTGAGGGTGAACTCTCCGATCCCGGCCTTGATGTCACTGACCTGGCTTTTGCCTGAGAGTGAGGCCTTTCCGTCGGCGATGTTGACCGCCGAACGATAGATCTGCCCGCCCTGCAGGTAATAGATAGACTTCCCGTCCAGGTCCCAACGGGCGTTGCTGACGCTCTTCCCCTCCGCTGTCAGCTGGATCTTGTCACCGAAGGCGAGCGCACCATTGTCATTCCTGACGACCTCCGCCAGAAAGAGGTTTCTGCACGAACGGTTCTCCTCGATGGAAGTGTAGCTTACTCCGTAGAGGATCCAGCGTCCGTCCGGGGAGAGCTGCGGATCGGACAGCCGTCCGAGTGACAAAAGTGCCTCAGGTGTCATTATCCCGTCTTCGATCCTGATGTCCGACGGGCCGATGTAGCGGCTGTCCGTCAGATCTTCGTTCTGTTGTGTACAACTCATCATTGTGATTAGCGCCGCCGCTGCAAGGGCGGTCTTTCCGGTTTTTATCATAAATTATAAGTATTGTTTATATGCTTTTTCGAGTTCGTCCCTGACTTCCCGCCTTATCTCCTCCGGCTCGATCACCTCAAGCCTTCCGGTGTGGCGGCAGAATTCCATCGTAAGGTTCCTGTTAGGGATGACTCTTATCCTGAACAGCCTTCCGCCGCCTTCTGCCTCGCCTTCCTCGGTCTGTGAGCGGTGGATCGGAAGGTCGCGGATGTAGCGTGCCTCCTCCTCGGTCACCTTAAATCTGATCGTGACAGGTCTCTCGCCTTCCTTTGGAAAGAATATTCCATAGCTCTGACAGAACAGTCCTTCGACATCGAACCCGTCAGGCATTCTGAAAGGGGTCTCGGTCACCTGAAGGGACGAGATCCTGTCGAGGCCATAGACTCTCCATGCGCTCATGTCCTTGTTGCCGGTCTGACTTTCCGACCTTTCGTGGCAGTAAGCCACAAGGTACCATCTTCTCTCGTGTTCCTTGACGGCAAGCGGCTGGACATGGAATGTCTCCACGGATGACGAACTGTATTTCCCATAGACTATCTCCAGTTCCTTACCGTCCTCCATAGCCTGCATGATCGCGGTGAGGTGTTTTTGCCCTGACGGAATCTCCTCCACGCTCACCCTTCCTGACAGGCGTTCCTTGCCAAGGGAAAGCAGGCTGTTCACGGTGAATGTGTTGACGAGCCATCCAATGCTTTGGTCATTGTCCATCACATCCGAACCGAAGGGAATCGAGTAGCGGTTCGTCCGCCTGTCGCATTCAACGCTGACCCCGAAAAGATCCTCCACGGCTGCTCTGTGGTTGTTGAAAGTCCTTCTTGAGTACTCCTGGTCAAATCTTCGGGCATATTTTCCGCTTAGCTCCCTAAGGGTCAGACCGCGGACTCCAGCCGCCGTCAGCGTCTGGATCAGCCAGATGTATTTCCCGATAAGTTCTGAGACCATGTCTTACTAAACATGGTCAAAGATAGTAAACAAAACTCGATTTATTCAATATAATCACGCAATGGAATTGTTTTTTGGGATTTAGTAACATGAAAAAATAAGTTGCCTCAGATTAAGAGAATATTTTCGAGGATAGATGTCTTGTTGAAGAAAGAAGTATGCCGGTGGCGCTTGACTGATGAGAGAAGACATGTAGACCGAACAAAGATTACCAAGTTATTTTTTTAGGACTACTTAATAACAATAGTTCGTTAATTTTATAAGTTTTACGCCGCGGCGCGAACGCCGTAGAAT